>Cam_p2__coassemble_8678_pt1 | contig 2509 bp, 1 predicted proteins | sample Cam_p2__metabat2_low_PE_032 | metagenome-assembled genome bin Cam_p2 | reverse complement strand
AAACGCCGAAAGTACTTGGCTGGAGACGGCCCGGGAGGATAGGAAGTCGCTGATTCACTTCTTTAAGGCCGATGGAGTCATCGGTCTTAAAGAAAAAAATGGTGCTGCTACAAAAAAAGCACTTGACACAGTCGCCAATACATGGTATACTGATTAAGTCGTTGAGACACAGGGGTATAGCTCAATTGGTAGAGTAGCGGTCTCCAAAACCGTTGGTTGTGGGTTCAAGTCCTACTGCCCCTGCCAACAATTACATATGACTCAGTAGCTCAGCTGGATAGAGCGTTTGACTACGAATCAAAAGGCCGGGGGTTCGAATCCCTCCTGGGTCACCAAAGTTAGCCACACGAGAGTGTGGCTTTTTACTTTATTTGACAGATTAACATATAGTATGATATTATATGATTGTTCTTGAGAGAACATCGCAATTACATATTTGGGAATGGGTGCGTAAGCATAATAGAGAAGCCGGTTAAAGTCCGGCACGGTCCCGCCACTGTAAGGAAGAGCGAATCCGATATGTCACTGGGTAACTGGGAAGGCAGGAGGAGCTATGAAGCCAAGTCAGGAGAACTGCCCATTCATCGTTCACCATTTGACCTACGAGCGATAGGGAGGAGAATTATAGAATCCTTTTCGTATGTGTCGTATGAAAAGGTTTTTTTGTTCATACGATTTATATATTAATGCTGTAAGGAGATATCGGGGACGAGCCAATATGTAGTCGTTCGGTATTATCACGAAAGTGTTAATATATTGTCATGATAATGTATGGGCGTACATTTTCATCATCTTCAATTGCATAAGCAATACAAATAAAAAGACACGATTCTCGACGAATAATAAGAATTGTGTCTTTTTATTTACTATATAATGAGAAAAGCACGAGTCATTTGACTCGTGCTTTTATTTGGTGCGGAAGAAGGGACTTGAACCCCCACGCCGTAAGGCGCCAGATCCTAAGTCTGGTGCGTCTGCCAATTCCGCCACTTCCGCGTATTGGAACGTCTATAATTCTATCAGAAGAGACCGTAAATGTCAATTATACAGTAAGGCTTTTATTGGTTTTTGCAATATATTTTATTTTACTATGAATTGAAATGCGGTTGATATGCATATGGTGCAGAGATAGATAGTTTGTTAGTTAATGTGAGTCGAATTAACTTAAACGTATTTTAAAGGATAACTAGTAGGGGGAATAAAGGAATAAATGAGAAATTAATATATTTTACTTTTAAATATATCATTGAAAATAATAACTCGCTTTATTATAATGGGAGCCGTCAGAAGCTGGCGTTGTTAATCAATGCCTTAGGTAGAGGAGGATATAACATGGAGTTTTGGTATCAGAAAAAGGGCTTATTGTTATTAGGGGCTATTGCCGGTATTTTTACGGCTGGATTAGCTTATATGGGAAATCCGGCGAATATGGCATTATGTGCAGCTTGCTTTATTAGAGATATGGCAGGGGCAATGAAATTTCATAATGCTGCGGCAGTACAGTATTTTCGACCGGAAATTGTGGGAATCATTTTAGGGGCATTTATAGTTTCTCTTAAGTCCGGTGAATTTGGTTCTAGCGGTAGCGGCTCTACACCTATACGTGTATTATTAGGTGCTATCATGATGATTTGCGCGCTTGTATTTTTAGGATGTCCTTTGCGTATGGTGTTGCGCATGTCGGCAGGTGATATGAGTGCGTATGTAGGCTTGGTAGGATTCTTAGGTGGTTTGGCTACCGGTATCGTATTTTTGAAGAAGGGATACACTTTAGGTGAAGCGGTGGCTACACGTAAGAGTCAAGGGTATACAGTCCCGTTGTTGGTGGCCGTTTTATTTATTATCAGTGTGGCAACAACCTTGTTTGCGGTAAGTATAAAAGGACCGGGTTCTATGCATGCGCCGGTTTTCTTTTCTTTACTTGCCGGTTTGATCTTTGGTATTATTGCGCAACGTACACGGATGTGTTTTTCCGGTGCTTTTCGCAATGTGATGATGTATAAAGATAGTACGATGCTTTGCAGTATTATTGGCATTTTCGTTATCATGCTGATATATAATTTAGGGACAGGGCATTTTAATATAGCTGCCTTTGGACCTATTGCTCATGGTGATGTGCTTTGGAATATAGCTTCTATGTATGGTGTAGGTTTGGCTGCGACGCTGGCCGGTGGATGTCCTCTTCGTCAATTGGTATTGGCCGGTTCCGGATCATCCGATTCGGCAATGACTGTATTGGGAATGCTCTTAGGTGCGGCTGTAGCACATAATTTTAATTTGGCGGCTGTGCCGGGTGTGGCTAATAAGTTTGTGGTAGGCGGTCCCAGTATATCGGGACAGGTTGCAGTTATCATTTCCATTATTATTCTATTGGGGATCGGTATATGGGGAAGCCATAAAACAAAGGCATCTACTAACTAGAACGTGATGGACACTAAGCAGAATGTGACGGACACTAACTAGAATGCTAAGGATACTAACTAGAATGCTAAGGATACTAACTAGAATG
>Cam_p2__coassemble_7400_pt1 | contig 2879 bp, 3 predicted proteins | sample Cam_p2__metabat2_low_PE_032 | metagenome-assembled genome bin Cam_p2 | reverse complement strand
AGTAAAATACTGATTCCATCGGCTCTTAGACCAACACATTTTGTCCTATAACTCTCCTTTTACATCACTTTACTTTTTATCTTATCATTACGTATCTTACTATTAATTATCTTACCATTATTCATCTTGCAGCAACGCATACCATGCATTAGCTACGTCAGCTAATTCTTGTAAAGAGAATGTTTCTCCCCGCCGCGCGCCGTCAATATTAGCTTTCGCTAAAACAGATGCGATGGTTTCCTTATCCAAACCGGTTGTCTTCATCGTATTACTGAAGGTTTTTCGACGTTGAGCGAATGCTGCCTTAACGACGCGGAAAAATAATTTTTCATCAGCTACTTCCACCGGTGGTTTCTCCCGCAAGCGGCAGCAAATAACAGCACTGGTTACCTCCGGCGCCGGCATAAACGCCCGTGGAGGCACATCCATTACAATAGATGGTTCCGTATAATACTGAACCGCTACCGATAACGCCCCATAGGCCTTCGTTCCCGGTTGTGCCACCATGCGCTCAGCCACTTCACGTTGTACCATAACCACCAGTCGTTCTATGGGAAGCTTCATTTCCAACAAAGACATTATTATCGGCGTTGTAATGTAATACGGTAAATTAGCAACCACCTTAAATGGTTTATGATTCATAATCTCCGGAATATTTACCTTTAATACATCACCATGAATAATACGAACGTTGTTGTACTGTGCCAAGGTAGTATCAAGAACTTCTAACAAGCGACGATCTAATTCAACAGCCGTCACTGCTGCTCCACTTTGCGCCAAGCCTTGTGTAAGCGTACCAATGCCGGGACCAATTTCCAACACCGGCTCACCTACAGTAAGTTCTGCGGCAGCTACAATTTCATCTACCACCGAGCGGCGAATTAAGAAATTCTGTCCCAGTTTCTTACTCATATGTATGCCGAACCGCTTGCAGACATAGTGTACGACTTCCGGACTGGCTATAATAGATTCTAACATGCAGTTCCTCCGTTAACTGATTTGATCATCGCGCAAGGCAGCATTAAACTCTTCACGCGTAATTCCATAATGATTTAACCGATATAAAAATTGTTTGCTATTACCGTACCCGATTCCCAATTTATCACCAATCAATGCACGGCGGCCCGCACTTGCCGGACAGCCTGTAAGATCGTGAGCCACCATATCCTGCATCGTAAACAATTCGGATGATGTCATTGTCTGCGTATGCAACTTAGCTAATGCACGACGAATGGCTTCCGGAGATGCTTGCTCAATGCCGATATCATTATTAGCCAACGCATCTTCTCGCGCAACAAACGCATGCTGTGCATTAGGAAATTTTTTAGATAAAAATCTACGGATACGTTCCCCCGCCGTATCGGGATCCGTCAAAATAATAATACCTCGTTTATTATAAGCCGCTTCGATTTGTTCCAACACACCGGCTCGCAGTGTAAAACCTTCTGTTGCAATGCAGTCAGCTTCAACCGCCTGTGCAATGCGTTGTATATCCGATTTACCTTCTACCACAATCACTTCTTTTAACATAATGTATCACCGGCCTTTCTTACAAGTTCGCCTCTTTTATTTTAGCAAATCTACCATAAATAGAAAAGCGACAAACAGCCAAACGATAGTAGCTTTCACATCGTCTGTTCTGTCTGTCGCTTTTGACGAGCATCTTATTTCATCACAGAGATTTCATTTCTCTCCCGACGCCTCAAAACCTATATATCACATTCACCTATAATGCAATTACTGTAATATGTAGACCTCTACCGAACGTCGACCAAAATTCATTGCTTCGCCATAATCTTCCATTAACAAATCAATTCTGTTACCTACAATAGCTCCACCGGTATCGGCTGCAATCGCCACACCATATCCGGGGATATAAAGTCGCGTACCCAATGGGATTACATCCGGGTCAACCGCCACTACTCCTCGGCGAGCTACCATACCGGTTGCCGTAATACCTCGACCGTCTCCATCACCGGGCAAATACGCACTGGCCTCCATAGTCAGCACTTCTTTATATCGCATATTACCGCGCGATGTTTCGATCGAATCACGGCCTCCCTCCTTAATAATAGTTGGCACCATTTCTTTAAGGGGAGTTTTCTGTATGATTCGTCGTTTTATTTCTTTGCCGTTCTCATAGAGCACTTCTTCACGAACCTGCTCTACCCCCGGCGTTCCTTCCTGCACTACCTGAGTTTCACCGATATGCATAGTATCGTCACGCTGACGTACCTCTTGCACATCAATCTGTCGTTCTGTTTCTTTGACGGAACGACTCGTCACATGAGCAATGGAAATAGAACTGCCTGCTTTAAGCACTTCGCCTTCATCGCCACTAGGTACGTAATTAGGTGCCTTATATCCCAACTCATCAGCCAGCCCCCGTGCCGTATGCTGTACAGTCATCACAGTTGATGTCTTGCCATTAACGGTTACGTTTACAGGGAACGCGCGCAAAACAGTAATTACGGTACCGTCTTGTAGGGTCTGCGTGCTGGTAAGTACAGCATCCTTGGCGCCCATGGAAATACCTGCATCACGTAAAATTCCGGAAGCAGAGTTGAGGTGTGTCTTAATTGTCTGTGTTTGACCATCGGCCTCGATCGTCACCGTTTTTACATTCCAAGCAAAGCCGGAAACGGTAATCAGTAAGACAAGTAAGAGTGTTAACAGTAACGTCATATGACGTTTCTGCATTGTCAGATATTTTGTCATCTAATCCCTCCTGCCTTACGTATTCTACCACAAAGAGATACCTCCGTCAAACATTAGTAAGCATCATCCATTCCAGCACACGATAAGCTCTTATTTCATCATACTTTTCTTATTTTTCCTTCGTTCCTTTAAATCCACCATAAAAATACACTGACTAAATA
>Cam_p2__coassemble_4772_pt1 | contig 4431 bp, 6 predicted proteins | sample Cam_p2__metabat2_low_PE_032 | metagenome-assembled genome bin Cam_p2 | reverse complement strand
CTCATAGTCATTATATCAAAAGAATGTTTGTAGCTACATTGCTATTTTGGAAAGACTGATAGATTAATAAAAGATTTATGACTCTTCACATACAAAAAAACAGAGCCTCTTTCGAGACTCTGTTTTTATTTACGCTACAAGTCTAAGATTAGAATTTGTAGTTAAGTTCTGCACGGTAGTAGTTCGGTGCATCTTCTCCGTCTTGGCTTTCACCATTGAATGTTGCGTAAGCGGAAAGACCTACGTTCTTAGCCAATGCATAGTCTACCGTAGCCATCCATGCCTTGTAATCGCTGTTGTACGGCTGATTCCAAGTGGAGCTGATTACCGGGGAGTATTTTCCTTCATCGAAGTACTGAACTTTAACGCCCCAAGTACCTTCTTTCGCGATATCGTAGTCACCGTAGCCGATACCTGCTACCCATGCATCGTTATCACTACCATTCTTACCATCGAAGTCTTTGGAGAAGGTTGCGTATTCGCCACCAATCCATACTTTGTTGAAGTTGAGGTCCAAGGAACCACCATAGATATCAGCATCTTTAGTCAACAATTCCTTTGCATTCTTGTTGGTGAAAGCATAGAAACCACCTAAAGTTGCATGCGGACCAATTTTTCCATTAGCCTGGAGAACAGTTACAGAAAGGTTCTTATCGGAATCTAAATCCTCAAAGGATTTGCTGTGATCAACATAATATCCTGTATTACCAATTTCATCCTGCATGGTATCAAACAAAGTTCCGGCTAAGAAATAACCATGCGTTACGCTAGCATTAATCTTATCGCTGGTATAGGAGAAGGATGCACCATCAAATGCATCATCATAAATTAAGCCATTACCAATGAAAGCTCCAAAACGACCAGCAGTCAAATTGAAGTCTTTACCGAAGTTATGAGTTACATACATACGATCGAATTCTACATCGCTAGAGGAACTATTACCAAATTCGGTATTACCAGTACTTACGCGTACAACTGCATTAGTATTTTCATTTACTGTAGCATTAAACTGAATACGGCCACGGAAATCGAACTTGGAACGTTTATTAAATTTACTGTCGCTTTTATCTGCTTTTTTTACAACGGTATTACCTTCGTCGATTGCTTTTTTAACTGCCTTTTTAGCGTTTGAGTTATCTATATTTTCTGCACTTTCTTTAGTTACTGCCTGGGAGCTTGCAAACTCGCCATCTTCATCAAACCCCTGATAACGCAAACGAACGTCACCGGTTACTTTAACGTTACCAACTTTGTTTTCAAGGTTAGCTACGCGAACACCGAGGTTGTTCAATTCGCTGGAGAATTCGTCAGCCAAACGGTTGATCATAGCCTGCTGTTCAGCATTAGCACGAGCTTCGTTAGCCATTGCTTTAGCTACCATCTGAGCCATTTCGTAACGAGTGATGTTTTTCTGGCCCTGGAAAGTGCCATCCGGATAACCGTTGATTACACCAGCGGCTGCCAACTGGGAAACACTCTGGTATGCCCAATCGGACGGAGTTACATCGGAGAACGGGTTAGCTGCGAACGCAGTTGTTACGCCTAATACAGCAGTTGCTGCAAATACGGCTGCAAAACGTTTTTTCATTGTAAATACCCCTTCGGATGGAATCTACCGAAAAAGGAGTATACATGTATTGAAAAATTATTGCACTATACAAAATCAATTTGATTATATGTACATAATATTGTACAATAAATTTACAAGAGGAGGGATGAACATGATTGCTGTAAATTATTCTACATTACGTAATAACTTAAAAAATTATTGTGACGAAGCAACGGACAATCAAAGTACAATTATTGTTACACGCAAGAATGAAAAGAATGTTGTCATCATGAGTTTGGAAAATTATAATCAGTTGATGAAAACAATGAGAAATACAGAATACTTAGCTAAATTAGATAGAAGTATGGACCAGATTAAAAAGGGGCAAGGAAAACGTAGAGAATTAATTGAGGATCCTGCCGATGAATAAAATTTGGTCTGATATTTCTTGGGATGAGTATTTGTATTGGCAACAGCAGGATAAAAAGACGCTGAAGAAAATAAATGCGTTGATAAAAGACATAGAACGTAACGGTAATTTGGAAGGAATTGGTAAACCTGAACCGTTAAGGTACAGACCTGGATACAGCCGACGTATAGATCAGTATAATCGACTTGTCTATGATACCGATGAAGAGAACCTTTTCATTTATTCCTGTCGTGGCCATTATGAGGAATAAGGTTGATATCGCCTAAATAAGGCAACACTCTTTCTAAAAAGTTTTCTTCTGGCATATATGAAATAGAGCCCCGGTTTAGGGGCTCTATTTTTATTTATAAATATCTTCCGCATGAGTCGCATTGAATTAAGGCAAATGATTTAGTTATTTTAAGATACAGCCTAAAATAACTCATTATCGATTTAATGAATCCTCCATCATATCCTCAACAGTGTTATAGCTTTTTCTATGCGTAGGATCCTGTTTCATGCGCTCTACTTCAGACATAGCTTGAAGTATTGCTTTGTTAGGTTTTGGTGCACTAACTTCAAAGGGAATTCTATATTCACTAATTGCTTTCTTAGCAAAAATATTGATGGCCGTAGACATCGACATGCCTATATCCTCACAAAAGGTTTCAAAATTGCGTTTTACATTTTCGTCCATGCGTATAGTTATGTTTACATTTGCCATAATATTCACATCCTTTCACTTGCATTGTAAATTAAATTATATCTTTTGTAAATGATTTATGATGATTGTTATAGACATGCATAGTGATTTATTACATACAAAAAACAGAGCCTCTTTCAAGACTCTATTTTTTGCATATGAAGAGTAGTAAATTTTTGAAGAGTAGTAAATCTTTTATTATTCTGTTACATCTTTCCAAAATAGCAATGTAGCTACAAACATTCTTTTGATATAATGACTATGAGGAAAGAATACACTGGCAGTCACAACTTTCCCACTGTTCATTTTGCAATTCCCTTTAGCGATGCTACAATGAGGAAAAGGAAGTGTATTCAAATGAACACAGCAAAGCCTATTGCTTCAATGCATGAAAATTGGGCGTATCAAACTTATGAAGCATCATCTCAAATTCTAGTACACGAAGGTACTAAACGCTACGGTACACATCAATACCTTATGCCATCATGGCAAGATGTGACGATTACAGAAAATTTTCTATTTGAAAAAGTAATGCATAACAAACGAATTTGCAAGCGGTTGATTGAAAAAATTTTAGGCATCACCATTCAGTCCATTGAGTTCCCGGAAGCAGAAAAATCAATTGCTATTCGACGCGACAGTAAAAGCATCCGATTAGACGTATACGTCACCGATAACACAGGACGTGTTTACGATATTGAAATGCAATGTACCAATCCACTGGATGATGAACTTATCCGTCGTACTCGTTATTATCAAGGTATGATTGATATGGATCTGATCAGTAAAGGGCACAACTATACGGAACTCAATTCTACCTACATCATCTTCATCTGTACCTTTGATTTGTTTGGGGTAGGTCGTCCGACGTACACGTTTCGGAACCTTTGCCTTGAAGATACTAACCTGGAACTTAATGATGGAACGACGAAATTATTTCTTAATAGTACTGCCGTCATTCCCTACGAGTCACCTGATATATTTCCGTATTCGGACTTAGACGATGATGTTTTTTATTTCTTACAATACATTAACGGTCATGCCCCGCAAGGAACGTTTGTAAATGAAATCAACGAAGAAGTAACTAAGGTAAAAGAGAACAAAGAAATGGAGAAATCATATATGACATACGCAATGGAAATCGAAAGACGCGAACGAATTGCCCGGAATATTGGTATTGAAGAAGGGATGAAAGAAGGAATACAAAAAGGCCTTAAAGAAGGAATGCAAAAAGGTATCAAGGAGGGCATACAAAAAGAACAGCTTCGTTTTATAATTTCTATGATTAAGAAAAATTTACCCCTTGATGTAATCGCCGAGCTTGCAGAACTATCGGTAGCTGATATAGAAAAAATAAAATATGATTACAATTTATGAGTGGATAAATCATATATGACATACGCAATGGAAATTGAAAGACGCGAACGAATTGCCCGGAATATTGGTATTGAAGAAGGAATGAAAAAAGGAATACAGAAAGGCATACAAAAAGGCATCAAGGAAGGCGTACAAAAAGAACAACTTCGTTTTATAATTTCTATGATTAAGAAAAGCTTACCCCTTGATGTAATCGCCGAGCTTGCAGAACTATCGGTAGATGATATAGAAAAAATAAAATGTGATTACAATTTATGAGTCGAGACACTACCTATTGTAAATCTACCACTACTTAACAAGCCGTAGTAAGAGACCACATTCTCCTACTACGGCTTATTTATAGGGTTATAGGACAAAACGTGTTGGTCCTAATCCCAATAAGTAGGAAATTCC
>Cam_p2__coassemble_4671_pt1 | contig 4518 bp, 2 predicted proteins | sample Cam_p2__metabat2_low_PE_032 | metagenome-assembled genome bin Cam_p2 | reverse complement strand
TACCGCCCTGAGCCATTGCTGTAGCCGAACGGGTAGGATAAATTTTCGTAATAAGCGCAACACGCAAACCTTCACGGGAAGCTACTTCCAAGGCTGCACGCTGACCTGCGCCGCCGCTGCCTACTACCAGAACATCAAACTGTTCCATAATGTACCTCCTCACTTCTACCTAATCTTATAGGCAAACCCAAGTAATCCATATACCTTGTACGTAACATACATCGTATAATTCAACTTCATTATATACGCTCAATCGCACTTTGTCCAAAGGCCTAAACTCCGCTGTTTTTCAAGTTCGATGCCTATTTTGATAGATTTTTTCATTAAGCATATGTCTGCCTATACGCATACACATATGCATCAAAAATATTTCTTCTTACAAAATTTTCAATTGAAAGCAACTAATCCATCAACACAGCCTATTATTACCGTTTTAGATTTTTATTATGCATAATCACCTGTATCAAAATATCAATTTATGCATCATTATAATTCTATTTTAGCAACATTGCTATATTCGAAAATTTCTATATCATGTGATGCTTATTATCAATAAATATTTTTAAAATTTTTTATTGTTTTTTGTATACATGACGTTGAATCTGTAAAATAGTATCGTCCACTTAAAATTTTTTCTTTGTAAACCATACGATTTACAGTGCGGCAACATTATGATCATGAAACTGCACACCGTCTTTTTCCAAAATAAACAGACCCCCATAATGAAGCGAACCCCTTTTGTTAGACACAATCTAACAAAAGGGGTTCACTTCACACGAAAGAGGTCCTTCTTATTAAAATATATTCACATAAGATACAATTCACATACAATGCGCTTGTACGAGATTTGTTCGTACAAGTTACATTATAGCTTATACATCCTTAATTTTTTCTATTGTCTAAGCCTCACTGGTTCTTGTCCTTGCACTTAGTTTTGTATCTATCATTAGTCACCCCTTGTCGATTCTAATTAATACGACACAATTTGCCCATCCGTCCGTTTTTCTGTTGCACCACAAAGAATACCGTTCTTATCACGGACAATAATCTGTCCTCGTCCCATATGATACGGATCCGGTTGTACGATAATTTCATGTCCGCGTCTCTGCAAAAGATGAATGATATGATTAGGTGTCTCCTGCTCTACCTCTACTCGTTTACCACCAATCCACTGCCACCGCGGTGCATCCAATGCCTGCTGAGGATTAAGGCCAAAATCAATAAGATTCATCGCTACCTGCACATGTGCCTGTGGTTGCATAAAGCCCCCCATAATTCCAAAAGAAGCTACGGCTTCACCATCTTTAGTAAGGAATGCAGGAATAATCGTATGGTATGGTCGTTTACCGCCGACTAGCGCATTAGGATGGCTTTCATCAAAAGAAAAGTTTTCTGCCCTGTCATTGAAGGAAATTCCCGTTCCCGGTACAACAATGCCCGATCCAAAGCCACGATAGTTACTTTGAATGAAAGAAACCATATTGCCGTCTTTATCAGCCACTGAAAAATAAACTGTCGAACTATACCGCGGATCACCAACCACCGGTTCAATGGCTTCAGTACCGATAAGAGCGCGACGATCTGCAGCGTAACGCTCTGACAGCAGCTCTTCTACCGTCACTTTCATATGCGACGGCTCAGCTACATACTCCTTTGTATCCACAAAGCTCAACTTCATCGCTTCGATTTGACGATGCATCGTTTCTACGGTATCTCTCTCCGTAAAATCCCAAGCCTTCAATATATTTAGTGCCATCAACACAGTAATCCCATGACAGTTAGGCGGAAGCTCCCATATATCATAACCGCGATAGTTCACGCTGATAGGCTCCACCCATTCCGGAGTATATGCCGCTAAATCTTCATAACGCAAGAATCCATTATGCTTTTTCATAAAAGCATCTACGGTCTTTGCCAATTCGCCACGGTAAAAATCCTCGCCTTTCGTCTCTGCAATCCGTCGCAATGTTCGCGCCAAATCCTTAGAGGCAAATACTTCTCCCGGACGATAATAACGGCCTTGTGGTAAAAACGTATCGAACCAGCCTTGAAACTCCGGCCGCGCCTTAAATTTAGTATAAATTCCTTCAGCTTCTTCCCATAATCGGCTAATATTCGGTGATACCGGGTACCCTTCCTCCGCATAGCGAATAGCCGGCTCCATAACCGTCATCAAATCCAATGAACCGAATCGTTCGTGCAAAGCCATCCACGCTCCTACGGCGCCGGGTACATTAATCGGCTCTACACCATATGAGGGAATCGTATCATAACCACGCTCTTTCAACGCTTGTATCGATGCCAGCTTAGGAGCCGGACCACTGCCGTTAATCCCATACATCTTTCCCTTGTACCACACAATGGCAAAGCAATCCGAACCGAGGCCGTTTCCCGTCGGCTCTACTACCGGTTGCATAGCCGCTACCGTAATAGCTGCATCAACAGCATTGCCTCCTTTTAGCAGCGTTTGTAATCCCGCCGATGCGGCCGTGGGATTTCCTACGCATACCATGCCATTTTTCGCATAGACTACATTTCGTTTTGACGTATACGGATAATTCTGTGCATCAAAATGTAACATACATCTCTCCTCCTTCACTCTCTACTTTTTACTCCTAAAGCTACACTCCATTCAATTTATAATACATTTTCTAAGATTCCTGCCATAATTACTGACAATGATGTTACCGTAGATAGGCCTCCAACAATAAGCACCAAATGGTATAACTCACACCGGTAACTTTTCCGATGCAAAAGGCAATCCATCCAAAGAAGCCGATAATAGCCAAACACATAAATGCACCAAAATACTTTTTATTTCTATTAGCAAACGTCTGCCTTTCGCCCGTAATCGCTTCCTCTTTATGGATAGGATTTATACCGGTGCGCCGGTATTCCTCTAAAAGTAGGCATGCTTCTTTTAAACCAAAAAGGAAGCAATCGGTGTACCTACAAATTTTTGCACCGCAAAGGTAATTGTCCCCAATGCTGCTGCCAAAGCAAGTCCATGATCCATTGCCGCTTGTGTCATCATCTGCGCAGCCACAATACCTTCGTTAATAACCGGAATCGCTACAATCGTCTCCGCATATCCGATGAAAGGCATCATGGCAAAGCCGGCTACAGCCACTGCAATCATAAATAATACAGCTGTTACCACCGTCCGCCATTCAGCGACCAATTGTTTTAAATTAATCATCGTTCCCATATGGAATACAATAAAGGCCGTCCCCATTTTCCTACACCGGACAGCTCCGCCCGTGCAATCGTATCCGGCGGAATAAGTCCTGTCATAAAACTGATTAAAAAGATCAGCAAGCTGACAAAGACTGACGAAACTTTAGCTTTGGTAACCACCCCCAAGTAATCACCGATACCAAAGAAAAGAAAAACGATAAATAGAAAAATACATTATCAAACATAGGCGTCCCTATCTTTCTCCAGCAAACAGAGCATGTTCACTGTTAGTATATTTTTGTTTTACATTGTAACATGAACAAAGCATCTAAATCTATAGACTTAGATATAGATGTATGACATTTTGAAAAAGAAGGCTGTTTCTATATAGTAGTGCTATCATACTCTGCATCCTTTGTAAGTAGGGACGCTGTTACAAACTCTGTAACGTTATTATATTATCATTACGACATCGTGTGAATTATTTACATTCAAGAGAGACATAATTGCTTTTACTTTTCATTCAAATCGTGTATAATAAAAGCAATCACAACTACATATTACTAGTTGTTAACAAATTAGTGTTTCGAACACGCTGTTAACGAGCTAATCGCTAAAGTAAACTTACAAAATTATATGCATGACCTAATCCGGTACATACTGCTAGAATTACCAGGGTTATGTTGATGTGCGCAAAATAACAGGCCGTAGGAAATTCCTACGGCCTGTTATGGTAAAAAATAGAAATTAAAGGAAATAAAGTACTTAACCAAAGTTCTTGCAGTGCCCTGATATTTCTCGCTAAGGTATAATGTGTATAATCCGATAGGCGACTTTTTATTCGTTGTAGTTCCCTGATATTTCTCGCTAAGGTATAATCATACTGTCATAATGTGATGCTGTCTTTTTGTTGTAGTTCCCTGATATTTCTCGCTAAGGTATAATGCCTGTTACGACAATAACAACACGTCAGCCGTTGTAGTTCCCTGATATTTCTCGCTAAGGTATAATGGCATGGCGCCCACAGCGGGATCAACCGGTGTTGTAGTTCCCTGATATTTCTCGCTAAGGTATAATGCTTGCACCAGTATTATTGGCAAAAAGAAGGTTGTAGTTCCCTGATATTTCTCGCTAAGGTATAATCGCTCCACATGCGGCGTGCGGCCCTATGTTGTTGTAGTTCCCTGATATTTCTCGCTAAGGTATAATATTTCTGACGGCGTGGGGTCCGGTAACGGGGTTGTAGTTCCCTGATATTTCTCGCTAAGGTATAATTACCAACGTCGGGTAAAGACCTCCTCTTTTGTTGTAGTTCCCTGATATTTCTCGCTAAGGTATAAT
>Cam_p2__coassemble_3600_pt1 | contig 5919 bp, 5 predicted proteins | sample Cam_p2__metabat2_low_PE_032 | metagenome-assembled genome bin Cam_p2 | reverse complement strand
GAATAATTGAGCCTAGTATATTAACCTGTTTACACAAACTATTTTACACTCCCGTAAGGTGTGGCGGTATTCCATTTGATGTGCGGCTTAGTCCGGAATATCAACGCACATTGGCAGCCATTGAAGACGTAAAGCATCATAAGAATCTCAGTAAAACGTACGACACCGTAGACGAACTGATGGAGGAATTAAATGCTTAAGATTAGATTCCAAAAACAGTTTAAAAAGGATTATAAGCGGGCATTACGACATTCAGGTAATACCGAAGAACAATTTAAAACTGTTTTGGACTATTTAGTACGTCAATAGCCATTACCTTTGAAATATAGAGACCATCCTTTAACTGGTGATTATTCAGGATTCAGGGAATGTCATATACGTCCGGATTGGTTGTTAATTTATAAAATAGAAGAAGAAATACTGACTCTTACATTAACTCGTACGGGAAGCCACAGTGAGTTATTTTAACACAAAGTCTTTGTACTCTAAAAAAGCACATCTATCTTAGCAGTCATGTCTTACGAATGACACGCCAAGATAGATGTGCTTTTTATATAGTATTACTTATATTGCTGTCACAGACTTGTTACCACAATCCCAGGGTTTTCCACCACAAGGAGCCTACGCCTATCCATATAATCAAATTAATAACGGATACCTGAAATCCCAGACTCCACCATTTTCCCTGCGGTACATAGCCAGCGCCGTAATAAATCGGTGCCGGTGAAGCCGCATAATGTGTAATAGACATACAAAGATTAGACATGAAAGCAAATCCCAAAGCAGCCAAATACGCCGGCGCACCGGTAGCAATGGCAACTGTTAAAAAGGCCGAATACATCGCCGTAATATGTGCGGTTAAACTGGCAAAGCCGTAATGAGCATATGTATATACTATCAGTAAAATAATGAATGCCCATAACCACGGAATTCCCGTCAACATAGATCCTACGGATGTAGAGAACCATTTAATAAAACCGGACTTAGCCAACTGTCCTGCCAGGCCTACCAACGCTCCCATCCAAATCAATGTATCCCAAGCGCCCTTTTCCTGCATAACATCCTGCCAGCTTAAAATATGTGTTAACAGCATCGCCGATACGCCTAACATCGCTACCGCCGTAGCATGGATACCAGTGTACTGCGCCGTGCTCCACAAGAGCAACGCGACTACAAAGATGCAAGCCACAATTTTTTCTGCTCCCGTCATAGGACCCATATCTGCCAATTCCTGCCGCGCTAACAGTTTCGCTTCCGGCGTCTTTTTTAATTCCGGCGGATATACCTTATACAAATAATAAGGAATCACCAGCAACGCTAGCACACCCGGTACGACCGATGCCAATGCCCATAGGCCCCAACTAATTTCAATGCCTGCCGCTTGAGCTGCCAACAAAGCAGCCAATGGATTACCTGCCATAGACGTCATAAACATTGCCGAGGTAATTGTATTCCCTTGATATTCAACCTGCATGAGATACGAACCTACACGGCGCGGACTTGTTTCCGGCTCTGATTTAAAGGCAGATGCCAAACTTCTTACAATAGGATACAGTACGCCACCGGCTCGTGCCGCATTTGACGGTGTTGCCGGAGAAATAATCAAATCTGTTAAGACAATAGTATATGCCAAACTAAGGGTACTACTGCCCATTTTTTCAATAAGTAAAAAAGCAATTCGCTTGCCTAAGCCTGTTTTTATAAAACTTTTCGCAAAAAGAAATGCCGATACGATGAGCCAAATAGTACTATCCGAAAAGCCGGACAGTGCCGCCGCCGGTTTTAACACCTTAGTAGCAATGGCTACCGTAATACTCATAAAGGCCAACGCCCCGATGGGTAACGGCTGCAGAATAAAAGCTATAATCGTAGATACAAACAGCGCAAATAATTGCCACGCCTGAATTTGCAATCCCTCCGGCACCGGTAGCGCCAAAATACATAAACCGCTACCTATAATAACAGCGCCTTTCCACAATACTTGTTTCATAACTGGTAGCTCCCTCGCCATACACTCATTTACCTAATCCAATACTGAAACACCATCATACTCGGCCGATTCCTTTTACCGGCCGAGTCGATAATACCTCAGATAATTATAGCCGACGATACTTGGCCACTTCTTGTTTTTGCAATACATTTCCCTCTGTATCAATACCGACAATAACGCGGTAACGATCGAAGTACAATTTTTTTATTGATTCCGTTCCTAAATCAGCATAGGCTACGATTTCGGCGGATTTAATTTTTTGTGCATTAATGGCCGAAGCACCGCCTACACCGAGAAGAGATACGCCACCATATTTTTTGCACAGTTCCGCAACATACGGCGCACGGTCGCCTTTTCCCAACATAGCCACCGCCCCTTGCTGAAACATCATCTCTACAAAGGGATCCATACGAGCTGCCGTGGTCGGTCCGTTGGAATTAAACACTTTTCCCGGAGGTGCCGGACACGGGCCTGCATAATAAATTAATTGGTTGGTCCAATCTACCGGTGACTGTTCTCCTCTGGCCAAGGCTTCTTGAATACGTTTGTGTCCGGCATCACGGCACGTATACACATAGCCTGTCAAATACAGTACATCACCTACTTTTAATGTTTTCACAAACTCCTTCGTTAAGGGTAATGTCACTTCCATCGCTGATTCCTCCTATCAGATAATCTCGGTTGCCTGCCGAGCCGCATTACACTGAAAATTAATCGCTACCGGCAATGCCGTAATATGAACACCATGATATTCAATATGTACATCAAGTGCTGTTGTGCGACCGCCCATACCGATAGGCCCGATGCCCGTTTTATTTACCAATTCCAACAGTTCTTCTTCCAGCTTGGCATAAAAAGGATTCGCATGACGTTCGCCGATGGGACGGAGCAAACATTTCTTAGCCATCCAAGCACATTGATCCATCGTGCCCCCGATACCAATCCCGATAATATACGGAGGACAAGGATTACCGCCAACGCGTTCCACCGTTTCCATAACAAATTTTTTCACACCCTCTACACCTTCACCGGGCAAGAGTACCTTAAAGGCACCCATGTTTTCACTACCGCCGCCTTTCGGCATAACCGTAATCTTCACCGCATCACCGGGAACAATTTCCGTATGTACTACCGCCGGCGTATTGTCATCCGTATTTTTCCGATTTAACGGATCATCAACAATCGATTTACGTAAATATCCCGTACCATAACCGCGGCGTACGCCTTCATTCACTTGCTCTACCAGCGGCTTACCTTCCCAAGCTACCTCTTGACCGATCTCCATAACCACCACGGCTGCTCCCGTATCGTGGCAACACGGCAGTTGGTGTTCCTTAGCGTATTCGCCGTTTTCAATTAAAATCTCTAACGACTCCTTGCCAATAGGTGACTCTTCCTTCTCCAAAGCACAACGAAATGCATTCATTACATTATCATTTAATTCATAACAGGCCTTCTTACACAACCGTTCAATGACAGGTATAACTTCCGCCGTATTTATTACTCTCATTGCTATCCTCCTTAACCTCATAGCATACGCTATCCATAACACGAGACGGGTCCGGATCCCATAGTGCATATCACTTCATACCTGTATCATAGCAATCACTTGCATTTTTGAGAAATATATTATAATATCTATGCAATAAATTATATTTATGGGAGAGTATCTATGGAACTTCGTCAGCTTGAATATTTCATCACCGCTGCCCGTTTGGGTAATTTAACAAAAGCCGCAGAATTGCATTACGTATCGCAACCAAACATTACTGTGGCCATAAAAAAATTAGAAGAAGAACTAGGGACAAAATTATTTACGCGGGAATATAAAAAAGTAACGCTCACCCCGAAGGGCAAGCGTTTCTACGAAGCGATTCTTCCGCTGTTATCTAATTTACAAAATATCGTCGACGAAATAAAAGACACCCGCGATAAGGAGTCCGGCACCATTACCTTGGGAATTCCTCCCATGATCGGTACCTTTACCTTTGCACCGCTTATTACTTATTTTCGCAATACCCATCCCCATTGGGAACTCATGGTTGTGGAAGATGGCTCCATCGGATTGCGCCAACGACTTCTCCACAAAGAGCTCGACCTGGCATTGGTAATCATAGATAAGTTGGACGATACTATCGATGCACTGCCATTGTTTACGGCCGAACACAAGCTATGTGTCCCCCGTAACCATCCGTTAGCGGCCAAGGAAGAAATTCCTTTCAGCGACCTTCGTAACGAACCATTAATCATGATGCGTTTAGATTCGTTTCATCGCCAACGCATTTTCGATGAATGTGCCAAGGCCGGCTTTGCCCCACAGATAGCCTTATCCTCCAATCATATCCAAAGCAATATCGATTCCGTAGCCGGCGGCATCGGCCTGTCCTTCCTACTGGATAAAGTGACCTTGCATCGCGACGATGTGGTTCTCCGTTCTACTTCCCCGCGCATGAAAGTAACTGTCGGCATCGCTTGGCCGCGCAATAAATATCTATCCTACGCCAGTCGCGATATCATCAGCTATCTTACCGATTTATATCAGACGGGAGAGCCTCAGGAGTGAAGCACTCTATACTACAAACTTAATATCCATCTATGTAAACAGCCGCAGCAACCATGCACATTCGCACGATCGCTGCGGCTGTTATATTTACCGACACACCCACTATCTCATATACGGTTTTTTATTTGGATACAAGGATAACGCATCCCGTTTACGTTATACTGCCCTTTTTATTTTGCCTGTAACAAAGCCATTAATTTTTCAATCTGTTCACGCTGTTCATTAACGGTCTGTTCCAACGACTGTACACGGCTGTTTAATTCTGCCGCTGCTTTATCAGCTTCTACCGCTTTATCTTCCGGAACTTCGCCCTGACCTACTCTCCAAGTAACACCAACATTGGCCATCATATTGGAACTGCCGGCATAAGCCACACCGGCATTGAGCATAGTACGACCGTTCACATAATGAGCCGCGCCAAGAGCTACTGCTTGTTCACCACGATATGTGCCGATACCGGCCATGATCTGTGTCGGTTCTGCCGGATTGTAGGCAATAGGTTTAAGAGCGGCAAGAGCAGCATTCATCGCATCGCCCTTACGACTATCTCTGCGCAAATCGCGAATAGCCTGTGAATTGTTGCCAACCTGCTGTGCTACTTCATACAACTGACCGCCATTAACAGCATCAGTGGAACCTTTAGCTACCAACCCATTACCTACATGAGTAATGACACGTGTTTCTTCTACAAGTTTACCGTCTTTTTCTACTACACGGCCAACCGATACCGTGTTCGGTCGATCTGCTACGGAACCTGCACCGATGGCAACCGAGTTCGTTGCGTCGCCGGTTACCTTCGCACCGTTACCAATTGCTGTGGCATTGTCAACGCCTTCACCGATTTCAGTATCGTTACCGATAGCAGTGCCATTCGTCGCACCGGCGCCAACGGTAGAACCGGTACCAATCGCTGTACTGTTTTCAGCACCGTTATTTACTTTAGATCCATTGCCAATCGCCGTGGAGTTTGTTGCATCTGTCCCTACATTAGCATCCTTGCCGATGGCAGTAGAACCGGAAGACTTATCGCCGATAGTGGAACCGTTGCCGATAGCGGTACCATCCTTAGCGCTGTCTTTTACATTAGCACCATTACCAATAGCAGTAGAGTTAGACGACTGATCACCAACGGATGCATCTTTACCAATAGCTACAGAACCATCGGAATCTTTGCCAATGCTGGATTCACCACCAACAGCAGTAGAACCGGTGGAACTATCTTCGGTCTTGCCTGCTTCAATGCCTGCGCCTTTTAAAGCATCGGCAATATCTTTGACTTCTTGAGCACTCTTACCTGCATTCGTTTCACTGGTCTTCGCTGCTTCAGCGCTCTTACCTGCGTTTGTTTCGCTAGTCTTCGCTGCTT
>Cam_p2__coassemble_2655_pt1 | contig 8508 bp, 7 predicted proteins | sample Cam_p2__metabat2_low_PE_032 | metagenome-assembled genome bin Cam_p2 | reverse complement strand
AGTAAAATACTGATTCCATCGGCTCTTAGACCAACACATTTTGTCCTATAACTCACATTACGGCAGTCTTTTAATCTTCTGCTTCAATTATTTTATTTAATGTATGTCCCATTCTTTCAACACAACCAGTGACCAGTGCATTTCCCATACAAAAGTATTGAAATCTTTCGCTCATTCCTGTATCCGTCCAATGTTCCGGAAATCCTTGGATTTTATTAGTTTCATTGGGTGTCAACAGTCGAAGCTTACCAGTATCTAAGTCTTTCACTACATGAGTGCTTCTATTAGTTGTTCCTTCACTAGTCAACATAGTTCTCGCTGGTCTATCAACTGGATCTGGAAATGCTATAGGCCCCTCTGAAAAGGTATATGTATGACCAGTTTTTGAAGTACGCTCTATCTTTTTTGCGCCTTTTAAATATTTCCATTTTTCTAAGTTATCACCTAAATAATATTTTTCGTCAACATCATGGTCCATAATATTTTTTAATAAAATATATGGACCTTCGTAGTTAGGCGTAGCTTTTAATGTATATACTTTTCCATCAACCAATATCCCTGCGGTTTCAAAAGGAAATTGAAATTTATTGCTAATCTCTACTAAATCTTCCTCAGTAAACTCTATTGTGTTAATAGATTGTCCTGAAAGAATAGGAAATGTTTTAGCAAAAAAACCTTGTTCATCTAGTAGTTCACGAGCTGATTTCTCTTGAGTACTTTGAGCATAATTAGTATCATTTCGATAAGCAAAAATGAATACTCTCCGTCGACGTTGGACAAAGCCGTAATCTGCTGCATTAACCACACGCCATTCTACATTATAACCAGCTTGCCAAAAACAAGCCAACATAACACCAAAGTCCCGCCCTCGTTGTGATGCTGGAGATTTAAGTAATCGGTCTACATTTTCCAAAAGTACAAATGGTGGGCGCTTTGTAAGAAGAACTTCATTAATTTGCCACCACAAGACACCTTTTTTCCCTTCCATTCCCTTAGCTCCTGTACGAGCTACTGAGTAATCTTGACAAGGAAATCCGCCAACTAAAAGAGTATGATCAGGAATTGTCATTTTATCTACATCTCCAATATCCTGATTTACATAAATATCTTTCCTACCAAAATGGGCGCAATAGCAATCAAAAGCATCCTGACGAGTACGGCTTGGCTCCCATTGATTAGCCCATACCGTATCCCAATCTTTGTCGGCTCGTTCTAACCCAACGCGAAAACCGCCGACACCGGCAAATAATTCGCATAGTGTTTTTTTCACCTTTGCTCCCTCCTTAAGTAGTACGATCGTTCGATTTATTGTAAATAGATTATAACACAAAAAGTCATTTCGATCAAGCCCCTTTTTATGTTAACTATATATTGCTGCCGATATATATTGCCAATTTAAAAATCATTTTAATATTATAGGTTAAGTAGCTATACAATGTAAATAAAAATTTTTCTATTTTTTCCATTCCATAAATTAAATAAGGGAAAGTTCTCTCCCCTCTCTTGCTATCCCCCTTGCCTTTGATCTACAATGAACTATACTTACTTATTTGATTCTTCTAAAAGGATTTTACTATGAACACATTACAACCGCTCGAACAAAAATTATTACAACGCATTTCCACTTCTGATAGTGAAGGAATTATTTTTATTCCTTTAGATGATATAGAGCTCACTCAAGTGCCCATCAAAATTAGAGACATCTCCATTGTGTATTGGGATCTTATTCCTAAAACAATTACGGACAAACAAATAGCTACTGTCTATTGGCAACGTCAATAAAGCCTTCTTGCATCACACTAGCAAGAAGGCTTTATTTTAAAATTCATACAACTAACTCATACAACTGTATTTTCTATTACGATTAATGACTTTCTCTTCTATCATGACGTGAACGACAATCAATGTTCCTAACCGCCCGACCCTTATGTCACCTATCGCAGTTGATGACTAAGCCATCTCGCCGATGACTTCTTTCAAAATCCCCACGGCTTTTTTCAGTGTATCCCGAGGAATATTCAGCGCCGGTAATAACCGTACTTTATTTTTGGCTGTCAGTACCACTACACCACGGTTCAGACATTCGTTTGCTATTGCTTTTGCATCGGCTGTGGTTTCAATCCCCACCATCAAACCCATACCGGAAATGCTGAGCACACCGGGTGCTCCGGTTAATACTTCGCGAATGTACTGTCCCTTTGCTTTCACTTCGCTTAACAAGGCATCATCAATACGGTCGATAACCGATATGGCTCCGGCCGCACAAATCGGGTTGCCCCCAAAGGTAGAGCCGTGACTGCCCGCATCAAGCACGCCTTCGGTCTTGTCGTTAAACATGGTAGCGCCCATGGGAAGTCCGCCGGCAAGGCCCTTCGCGGTTGACACGATGTCCGGCGCAATGCCAAATTGCATATAACTGTAAAGAGTGCCTGTCCGTCCGTTCCCGGTTTGCACTTCATCTACCACCACCAAGATGTCATGTGCCGCCGCATAGTCTGCCACCTGTTTCACATACCCGGCGTCCAAAGGCATAACGCCGCCTTCGCCTTGAATCATTTCCATCATAATAGCGCATATAGATGAATCCGAATCCACCAATTGTTTAAAGGCATCGAAGTCATTGGCCGGCACATGTGCAAATCCTTTGGTAAAGGGATGGAAGTGTTGATGGAACACGTCCTGTCCCGTAGCTGCCAAGGTGGTAATGGTTCGTCCGTGAAAGCTGTTCACCAAGGTAACTACCGTCGTCCGTTCATCGCCGTATCTATCGGCAGAATATTTTCGCGCTGCCTTAATGGCGCATTCGTTAGCTTCCGCACCGGAGTTGGAAAAGAATACTTTCTTCATGCCCGTCTTCTGACACAGCTTTTCTGCCAAGGTTGCCTGTGGCAATGTATGATATAAATTCGATACGTGATTCAGCCTCTTCACCTGATGAATGACGGCTTGTTGCCATAGGGCATCAGCGCTGCCGAACGCAGTCACGCCGATGCCGGATCCCAAATCGATGTATTCCTTTCCCGTCGTATCGTATAGGAGCACGCCGTCCCCTTTTTCAAAGCACACATCAAAGCGTCCGTACGTGTGAGCAATGTAGGTTGTATCCAGTTCTTTGTAGGATGGTACACTCATAGGAGAAGGCGCTTTATCTGCTCCGCCCATATCATACGCAAATGAGGGTTCCGTATCTGTTGATGTCGTATGTTCTCCGGCACCGTATAGTGTAGTATCCGTCATTGTAACCATTATCGGTTCGTTTATTTCCATATATCCCATGTAACTCGCCTCTCTTTATTCTTTTACAAACATGGTGCCCAAACCTTCGTTGGTAAGCAATTCAATCAGTATGGCATGCGGGATTTCACCATTGATAATAAATACTTTCTTTACCCCTTTTTGAATGGCTTCGATGCAGCATTCCACTTTGGGAATCATCCCTCCTGCAATAACGCCGTCCGCTACCAGCTTGGTCGTATCCGCTTCGGTCAGCTTCGGCACCAGTGATGTGGGATCGTCCTTATCGAGCATAACGCCGTCAATATTTGTCATAGCTACCATGCATTCCGCTTGTAAGGCGCCGGCAATGTAAGCGGCCACCGTATCGGCGTTAATGTTATAGATCGTGCCGTTATCATCGACACCGACGGAAGCGACTACGGGGATATAGCCATTATCCACCAATGCTTTAATCAGTCCCGTGTCAATGCTGTCGATCGTGCCTACTAAGCCCAGGTCTTCACTTTTTTGATGCACCTTAATCATGGCACCGTCGACACCGCAAATGCCGGTAGCCTTGCCACCAAGGCTTGCAATGTGTGCAACCAAGCTTTTATTCACGCGCCCGGCCAATACCATTTGCACCACATCCATCGTGGCTTCATCGGTAACGCGCAGGCCGTTTTTAAATTGTGAGGCAATCCCCATCTTGCCCAGGGTATCGTTAATGTCCGGTCCACCGCCGTGAACGAGTACGACTTTAACTCCCACTAATGAAAGGAGCAACAAATCCTGCATGACGGATTGTTTGATTTCTTCGTCAATCATGGCATTGCCGCCGTATTTTACTACCACATAGGTGTTCGTATATTCTTTAATGTACGGTACCGCTGCGGTCAACAACTTGGCCCGCATTGCATTTGATATTTCATTCATTGTCATAGCTCTTCCCTCTATCTTTTCCATATACCTAAGTCACTGTATCAACTGTTCGTCCATTCTTGATTCTTTTCTGTGATAAACAATACGTCCCGAAGCGCAAAGGCTCACTGCGTACTTTCTTTTCCCTCACACACTACAATGCCAAGCCCGTTGTTTCCGGCAAGCCCAACGCAATGTTCATACACTGCACCGCCGCACCGGATGCGCCTTTGCCAAGATTATCGAAGATGGCATGGACAACCACGCGGTCCTCGTTGCCCGTGACTTTAATGATCATACTATCCTTACCGCTATTGGTGTTTGCTGCCATACAGCCTGCATTACCATCATTGCTGAGTGGCTCCACCGTTATCAGCTTCGCCTCTTTATAGGCAGCTTTCAAGGTAGTTTCTACATCCGCCGCCGTACCGTGTAAGGCCGCCGTCTGAAATCCAATGCTGACGATCATACCGCTGTAGTAATCATCGACAATGGGCATAAAAATCGGCGGCATACCGAGGCCCGTATGATGAACAACTTCCTTCAGATGTTTATGCATCTGCCCCATGCCGTAATGACGCGGTGCATATAAGTCTTGTGACTTATCGGCGCTTTCATAGTCGGCAATCATCGACTTGCCGCCACCGCTGTACCCGGTTAAGGAGGTTACCGTCACCGGATAGGTGGCCGGTACGATGCCCGCCTTCACCAGGGGATGAAGAATGGCTACCATTCCGCTGGCATGGCAACCGGGTACGGCAATGTGTTTCGTCGTAGCAATGCCTTTGCGATAGTCGTCGCTCAATTCGGCAAAGCCGTAAGCCCAGCCCGGCGTCGTTCGATGAGCCGTGGAGGCATCGATAATGCGGCAAGGTAAATCACCGATGGCATCGACTACGTCGTTAGCCGCCGCATCCGGCAAGTATAAAAAGACAACGTCCGCTTCTGCAGCCAACGCCGCAATCGCCTTTGTATCTTTACGCTTCTCTTCATCGATGGTAAGCACCTCTACATCCGGTCGCGCCGCCAATCGTTCGTAAATGCGCAGCCCCGTCGTTCCTGCCTGTCCCACGATAAATACTTTGTGCATTGCTGCTGTCGCACTTGTCATCACCTTTTCCTGTGCCCCCGTCATTACTGTCATTCCTCTCTTTCTATTTCAACGGATAGTCGCCGTAGGTAGCAACCATCACCGCTTTAATCGTATGTAATCTGTTCTCTGCTTCTTCAAATGCCAACGACTGTTCGCTTTCAAATACATCATCGGTGACTTCAATGCCATCAAGGCCAAAGCGTTCAAAAATATCCTTGCCCACCTGCGTATGCGTATCATGAAAGGCCGGTAAGCAATGGCAGAATTTTGTATGTGCCTTACCGGTCAACGCCATCATGTCCGATGTAATGCGGTACGGCGTAAATTGTGCAATACGTTCGCCCCACAGTTCGTAAGGATCACCCATGGTTACCCACACTCCGGTGTAAATGACATCCGCATCCTTCACACCGGCAGCCACATCATCTGTCCAAGTAACCGTGGCGCCCGTTTCCTTCGCCACCGCTTTACATGCCTCTACGAAAGATCCTTCCGGGAAATATTCCGCCGGACCTACCAATCTAAAGTTCATCCCCAGCTTTACGGCACCGGCCATCAACGCATTGCACATATTGCATTGACCGCTGCCTACATACACAAAGGTTACTTCCGATAAGGGTTTGTCCAATTGTTCCGCCAAGGTGAGGAAGTTAGCCAATGTCTGTGTCGGATGATCCGCATCGGTTAAGCCATTCCATACCGGCACGCCGCTGTAATCGGCCAAAAGCTCTACCGATTCCTGGGCAAAGCCGCGGAATTCAATGCCGTCAAACATAGCGCCCAAGACACGCGCCGTATCCTTTATGGATTCCTTTTTGTTCATCTGGCTCCCCGTCGGTCCCAAATAGGTAGTGTGCGCTCCTTGATCGGCAGCTCCTACTTCGAAAGCGCATCGCGTCCGCGTGGAATCTTTTTCAAACACAAGAGCGATGTTCTTCCCTGTCATAAGCGGTACTTCGCAGCCGGCTTTTTTATCTGCTTTGAGCTTTGCCGCCAAGGCTAAGAGATAGGTAATTTCTTCCGGTGACAAGTCCAACAATGTTAAAAAGTTGCGCCCCTTCATGGTATTCGCCATGCTTATAAGCGAGCCGTCCGCATCGGTTACGCCTATATTCTGCCACGCCTTATGCATCAGTGCATATGCTTGTTGTTTCCCTTGTAAGCCTTCTATATGTAATGTCATCGTAATCCCTGTCCTCTCTGTTATCTAACCTAAGGTGTATCTGTTCTCAGTCTGCCGATTTTGTTTCTAAAAGAACATCCGCCGCGGCTCCGCACATAAGGGTGACGCCGGTTTTTAAGATTGTTTCATCAATGATAAAGCTAGCATTGTGTAACGCCGGGCAGCCTTCGTAGCCGGTGCCGAGCCAGAAAAAAGCACCCGGTTTTTCGGCAATGTATGAAGAAAAGTCTTCCGCACACATCGACGGATGTTCCGGAGTAACTGTCGTAATTCCATATGATGCGGCTACCTTGCGCAGTCGCTGTGCGGAAGCGGCATGGTTCACCGTTGCGCCGTGACCGCATTTATAGGTTAGCTCGGATGTAGTATGGAAAAGCATATCCAGTGCTTGCAGTGATTCAGCCAAGCGCGCTTCAATATAATCGCGCTTCGCCGGTGCAAAGGTACGGCATGTCCCTTCCAGCGTAACCTCACCGCAGCCTACGTTATATCGATCGCCGCCGTTAATCGTGCCTACCGTAACCACGATGCTTTCCATCGGATCTGTTTCACGGGCCACAATGGATTCGATGCCCGTAATCCAATTCGCCGCTGCCACAATCGCATCAATACCATTGTGCGGTTCCGCACCATGCGTGCTCTTGCCGGTGATCGTTACATAAAAATGATCCGACGCTGCCATCATCGCTCCGTCACGCACACCTACCGTACCTACCGGCAATCCCGGCCACACATGGAGTCCAAAGATTTCATCCACTTCATCCAGTACACCGGAGGCCATAATGTTCTTGGCTCCGTTAATAAGCGCTTCCTCTTCTGCCGGCTGGAATACAATATACACACGACCCTGCAAAAAATTCTTTACTTTGTTCAGTACAGCGGCAGCTCCCAAGGCAATGGCCATATGACTGTCATGACCGCAAGCATGCATCACGCCATCATGGTGCGATGCAAACTCCGCACCTGTCTGTTCCTTTACCGGCAATGCATCCATATCGGCTCGCAATGCCACCGTCTTTCCCGGCTTGCCGCTGTCGATACAGGCCACTACGGCATGACCGAATACCTGATCATTGTACGGAATTCCTAATGTATCCAATGTTTGCTTTATGTATAGCGATGTGTTCTCTTCTTCGCCGGATAGCTCCGGATGTGCGTGTAAATAGCGTCGCCACTCTACTACCTTAGGCTCTATAAAAGCAACTCCTTCTTTGATTAGTGTCTGTATGTCTTCATGGTTACGTCCATGATTGCCTTTATTCGTATCTATTTCTTCATGTGTTCCTTCATACGCTGTCATTTACGTTACGCCTTCTTTCTTGTGATCAGCCATTCGCGGCTATTTATTTTTATAATCAGTTTTGTATTTTTATTCCAACGTTAGCGTAATTCTAGCACTACACAAAGAATAATGCAAGTATTATTTTATATTTATTCAAAATAAAATGAATTTTTATAAAACAAAAAGCCTCCGAGAAAATCTCGAAGGCCTTGTTAATTACAGATATCCTATGAAGTTACGTACACCATATAACGTTATACATTATGCAAAATCATACGCATCCTATAAAATTATGTACATCATGTAAAGTCGCACGCATCCTATAAAACCATAGGCATACTTTAAAAGTGTACATATCATGTAAAGCCACAGGTGTGCTATAAAATAAAAAAAGCTTTCGGCCTACGCCGAAAGCTTAGATTGCATGGCGGAGAGAGTGGGATTCGAACCCACGGTGCGTTGCCGCATCACTGGTTTTCAAGACCAGCTCCTTAAACCACTCGGACACCTCTCCATACCTTGTCATTGTATCAAACTACAAAGTTCTTTGTCAATGAAAAACACCGATACAAAAACTCCCGCCGGAGCTTAGTTGCTCCAACGGGAGTTCTCTTGGAAAGGAATTATTATATATGGATCTCATTCAGATCCTATAGCACTACGTTATTACAGCAATACTGCCGTAATATGCATCATAACTACAATCGACAGCTTACGCTTCGATAGCAGTTACAACGCCGGCGCCTACAGTGTGGCCGCCTTCACGGATAGCGAAACGAAGACCTTCTTCGATAGCGATCGGAGTGATCAATT
>Cam_p2__coassemble_2261_pt1 | contig 10481 bp, 6 predicted proteins | sample Cam_p2__metabat2_low_PE_032 | metagenome-assembled genome bin Cam_p2 | reverse complement strand
ATCCTTTTCTTTATGTTTAAATATCCATAAACCAACTATCAGCGATAGTATGCCATACATCAAACAAAATAAATGGTCTTCAAGAGTCGGCCAAGATCCATATAAAATAATTTCTCTAAACATATTTATAAATTGGAATATAGGCTGATGACTTACATACGTAACTAACCATTCCGGCAACATCGAAATTGGGTAAAATATAGGTGTTAAATACATAAACACCGTTAAGAGGACCCCATATAAATGTTGAATATCTCTAAAGTATACCACAAGGGCTGACAATGCTAGACCTACACCAACGGAAAACAGCAGTGTGTATAGTAATACAACAGGAGCTAGAATTAAGGTAAAATGAAATTTAACTCCTGTCAAAATCATTACAATTAATAATGCAACTAAAGAGAAAAGCATCGTAATAAAAGAAGATAACACCTTTGATACTGGAAAGATATATTTTGGTAAGTACACTTTTCTAATCAACGATGCTCCATCCAATATTCCATTCATCGCAAACGTTGTAGCATCTGAAAAAAAATTAAAAATTAATTGCCCTGTTAATAAATATACAGGATAGTTCTCTATATCAAACCTAAACATGCTAGAAAAAACGATAGTCAGAACAATCATCATCAGCAAAGGATTTAATATGCTCCATAAATATCCTAAGACGGACTTTCTATACTTAACTTTTAGATCTCTTAGCACGAGTTCTTGCAATAGCCAACGATAATTATAAATTCCAATATTTGACATTTTCAACATTCCTTCACAAAGAATAAATTAAGGTCACATAATTTTCAATACTCTATATATTAACAACAAGATACGTCATCCATGCCACAAATAAGCATTTTTACAAAAAAATATATCATTAATCTAATACGCCCCCTTACGCTGTAATACCACAGTCACCGTTCGAATTAAATAGACTATATCAATCCAAACCGACCAGTTATGAACATACCACGAATCCATCTGCACACGCTCTTCGTAGGTCGTATCGCTACGACCGCTTACCTGCCATACTCCAGTAATTCCCGGTGGTACTAAATAGAAATCCTGAATGTATTCGCCATATTTTTCTACTTCTGCTTGTACAATCGGTCGAGGTCCAACTAAACTCATTTCTCCCTTAAGGACATTAATAAGCTGAGGTAATTCGTCTAAGCTGGTCTTGCGCAGGAAACGGCCGATTTTTGTAATACGTGGATCGTCTTTCAGTTTAAAATCACATTCCCATTCTTCACGGGCTTCCGGATTCTCTGCTAAATACTTTTCCAAATACTCTTGAGAATCTACAATCATAGAACGGAATTTATAGCAGGGAAACTCTTTACCGTATTGCCCTACCCGTCGGTGTGCAAACAATACCGGTCCGGGATCAGTAATATAAATAAGTACGGCAATGATAAGTCCCACCGGCAAAAAGATAACCAGGCTCAGCAAGGTAACCACTAAATCAAAGATACGCTTCATCACGCGATAGTAACGGCGCGCTAAATTATTTTGGACCTTGACCAAGACCATACTTTCTTCCATGAGGCCTTGTACGGAAATATTGGCTGCCGGAATACCGATAAGTTCAGGAATAAAAGATACGTTTTTCACTAAAAGCTCTAATTTAGTAACTAATGCAATAAGTTTATTCGGCGTCAACCCCGGAGCGCATATGATAACGTGTTGAATATTGGTTTTCTCAATAATACTATCTATATCTGTAAAAGTACCTAGCAGAGGATATCGTTTGGCTAGATGGGGACATGCCGGATTATCATCAATAAAACCCACAATATTATAACGCATAATAGGATTTCTCTCAAAAGACTGCAACAGTAACTCTGCAGTCTTTCCCGCACCGATGATAATAACAGGAATCTGAAATATACCTATTTTTATAAGAATACGCTCTACTACATATCTAACGACTAGTATACCAATTAAAATAAATAGTAGTGCCATTCCAATAAATAGCCGTGATACACCACCGGCTACATAAGTGAAATACATCAGGAAAATGACAGCTGCTCCACCATATAAAACTGATTTGAATATGTTGCGTACCTTATCCCAATACGGAAGATTAAGGCGATAGGTATTACACAGTAGTAGAACCAGTAAAAAGAAGCTAGGAACTATGAAGTAGATATATATACTTTGTATAGAAAAATTAGGATGAACATCCATAGGAAAGCCATTTTTACGAATGACATACGCTCCATAGACAGCGCCCATTACCGTAATATAGTCAACAACAGCCAATATCATTGGTAATACCAAGGTTGTATGGCGACTCCATTTATTTACAGTTGCATCCACAATATATCCAACATCCTTCCTATATCTATAGTCTAATCATAAATATAAATTGAAGTTCAAACCTCTTTCTTATCTGTCGACCTTAACTATTTCCTCGTGCCAACCATTTTCCTCCAAGGCCTGCCAAAGTAAGCTAATAATAAGTATAAGTGTAAAAAAGAAAAAAACATTTCCGGAGTTATGCTCTAAAAAACCTTGGGATAATCCATATGAAAAAGCTGCAACTACATGAATTATCCCCGCACATGCCATAATGAACGGATTAGATTTTCGGGAATAGTTGTATAACACTTTACTAAACCATATCATCGGCACAAGGAAGATAGCTATGCCTGATAAAAATCCCAATATACCTCGTTCATACCAATCATTAAGTTGTTGGTTATGTACATGATTAAATTCTGCCGCTTCTTTTACTAGGATTCCCTGTGCCATTTGTTCTTTTTTCAAATTTTGCGCACCTGAGGTTCCCCATCCTAGGAGAGGTTTTTCCTTTATTCCGATCCATGCACCTTCCCACATGTTAAAACGCAATCCCAGTGAAGTATTCACATGATTATTTTCGTATTGATGGATATCTTGCCTCATATCCACATAACGCTGCCAGATACCTGTCTGTGGAGTAGCTACAGCCACAATGATAGTTATTAGGGCAATGCTAATAGTTATAAATAAAGTTTTCTTCGCTATACGTTCCCTAAACATATACAAAATAAAAACAAGAGCCGGTACTAATATTAACCATCCACCACGTGATCCGGAAATAATGCTTCCCCATATACCACCAATAACTCCTGCCGCCATAATGAATGTATACTTCCGTTTTGATGAAGAGCCGTAAAATAAACCTAACAATGAGAATAGACCTAATGTCATACACATGTCACCGGCTTGAATATACATATATGGATAGCCAAACGCACGCGGTGCATGTAACACAAAATATCCGTATGTCCCAGCCATGCCACCAATACTGCCACCTACTGCGCTTCCAAGGAAAAAAGCATGTATTGACTTTTCAACGTTTGATTTAATCCAATACAACAAAATGGGAAGGAATATTATGGACTTGTAGGCATTATCTATTGTTCGCAATTTTTCATGGAAGCCTATCATATAAACCAGATGGATAAGGAAATAAAAAAGTAATGAATATATGCTAGCTTTTAACCATCTTTTATCTATTGCAAGAGATGGTCTATCTTCAAGAAATCTCCCTTCTACTCGCAACGTGTGCTTACAATATAGTTGATAGCCTATTACTACTAACACAAATATTGCGGGTATATAACTATAGCTTCTTCCGAAAATTAGCATCATTGCCATGCTAAGAAAAATCAATAAAGGCATAACTTGCCCCCCAATTATATATACTATAAACTTGTTTTCTATTAATTCTTACTCATTATATCATTTAGACCTCTATACCTCAATTCATATTATTTTCTTTAGTAGAACATGAAGTAAACCTCAATATATAAAAAAGTACACAGTGAACACAATCGTATTCTGATAAAACAGTAAGTTAATCACAATACTAGTGTGTCACTATGGACAATTAAAGATCAATCATATGGCAGTATAGTTAGATTTTATAAATCAGCTGCTATACTAAATTAGAATTCTCGATGGATTAGGTATTCAGGATGTTTCACAATATACCCTGTCATTTCCACATACGCATCTCGTCTGTTACCGAACAGCTCTTCCTTTTGTATCATACCTGTTCCCGTATCAGTAAGGGCCTGGCTGATTCCATCGGCATAATACCCGATACGGTCCTTAGTTAACCAATGATACGGAGTGATGACCGAATCAATGGGTTCAAAGAATGATGGCATCAATGCATAGTAGGTAAAATCCTTAGGAGCAATGGCTTCAATAATCGTGGGCAATATATTCATATGTCCGCCAATGGTATTGCCTGCAAACATATCTGCCGTGAAATCTCGATGGTACATAGCGAAAGCAGCCATGTATTTTTCACGTAGTGTTTCCTCTGTTCGTTCCATTAAACTGCCATCATATTGATACACGCGCCGTGAATGATCGCCGGTAGCAATAATAAGTGCATCTTCATAGCGCTCTTGCATATGTTCAATAAAATCAAACATCGCCTTTTCTGTATACCAGTATGTTCCCATATCTGCCATGGCTGTCTTATTACGGCGTAGCTGCTCCGGAGCATCCGGCATAATTTTTTCCGGATCCCAACCGTATTCTTTAATCGGAATCGTATAAGGTCCGTGATTCGAGGTGGTATATACAAAGTGAAATACCTTTTCATCCTTTTCTTGTTCAATACGTTTGGTTACGGCGTCAAGAAAAATGTGATCATATACGCCAAGCCATGTAGCCGGTGCTCCTTTTTCACAAATATCCGGACCACCATAAGCTTCATCAAATCCAATAGCTTTGGCAAATGCACCAAGGCTTGCCCATGATAGGCTACCACCATACCATAACACTGTCTTATATCCCAGTTTTTTTAATTGATACGGCAACGAAGTAGCAATGGTATGTGTCCAAAACTCATTCTTTTCATTGATTTCAAGGTTAGCATCAAAAATACCTGCCAGCATACTGGTGATAGACGGTTGCGATACCATACCGGCCGGCAATAAATGATTCACCGTAAATGCTCCTTGTTGACTGCGGAACTTCTTACCGCGGTCACCTAAATGTAGCACGGCAAAGGGATCATCCCACATGGATTGCGTATAGCTTTCACCGACAACCATAAAGATTCGCGACGGAGCCTCAATGCGTGGCCCCTTTGCTTTTCGTTCGAAATACTCCAACGGGGTATCCTTAGTATACAAAGTGTCAGATGGCGCTACTTCTGTTGTTCTGGCCTCTGTTTCTTTAGACGTTACTTCTCTAGCCTCTATTTCTAAATTACGTTTAACTGTATTACTACTAGTAGGTACCAGGTGTCCCTTCTTTAAAATGTCCCATGATTCCTCATCGGTATGCGCCAATACATCTTGTATAGGACGTTTCCATACCATTTCCAAAGCCACTAAATCATCTACTGTCGCCTTCGCCAAAAACATATCTTCTTTTACCAACGATGGGACTTCATCCCATTCCGGTTTATTGCGGTGATTCAACGTACCACCAAATCGGAAGAAATAGAACAGTACTACCGCACCGATAAAGATAATCGTGTTAAACGCATAGCGCAGCATAGCATTATCTATAGCAGGATAACTTATACTAGGTAAGGACAGTAGGCCCTTCGTTGCCAGTACGCAAAGTACTGTATAGGGAATGTATCCCAATAAAATCCAAGCACCGTGGTTCTGATTAAAGAAAATGTCTACAAAGTTCATTTTGTCTGCATTTTTTCCTAAGCGAACCAATGGATTGTATATATCATGGAAGTGATAATAGAAAATCATCTTCCCCATAAATGCCGTATACAGCACTAGCATATATATTGTGTTTAATATAATACGAATCGTATCGCTCCATGCATAGTACGTTTCCAAGAAAGCTGCCGGTATACTTACGAGGATCATAGAAATTAAAAACACATACGCATTAAAATCCATGCCCCACCAAAATCCGTATCGGTAACATTCCCGTAGACGTTTGCTATCATTGGGAAGAGACTTCTTCGGTCGATACACTTTGATAAAGACATATCTAAAAATAGCACACATAATCGGGGCCAGAATCGCTAGCCTGATATCCTGTTGGACACCCATAAAAAAATATGAAAACATGATGACTCCTTATTTTATTATCTATTTAGCAGTGAAAATACACAGTGTTATTATATCACGGCTGAACTAATCACATGTAAAAAAAAGAGCAGCTAAAGCCACCCTCTATCTTGGTATCTACGAAATCTTATTAAGTGCCATCCCTATCAATCTATCCGTTTGATCAATTAAATCGCTCCATCTCTGCCTCCTCACATTTTTATATATAATTTCGTGAAATTTATCACACTTATATATATTGTTAGGTGTTACTTTATCACACTTTTATAAATAATTACGTGTTAAGCTATCACACAATCATTATATATGTGAATCTACCAAAAGACAACATAGAGTTTACAGTACAATAAAGCTAATAGTGCATCGCGTACTTGGTCCTGCTCCATTAATTAACAATAGCATTATTCCACTAAAAAATCCCACCGATGGTAACTCGATGAAGAAATCATACACTGAATTCTTCATCCGCACCCCGGTGGGATCTTTCAATTATAGTTTTTCATTTACAGTTTTTCACTGACAGTTTTTCATTTATAGTTGCTATTACATTTGCAATTCTACGATGCGACCGGACGGAATGTATTCCGTCAACTGTACACCGGCTGTGCGGAGCATGCGCTTTGAAGCAATAACTTCGCGCGTATCCTTATAAATATCCTGCCAGTAGATGACTTCCTTAATCCCGCTTTGAATAATGGCCTTAGCACATTCATTGCAAGGAAAAAGAGTTACATACATCTTGCTGCCTTCCAGGGAACCGCCGCGATAATTTAAAATTGCATTCAACTCGCTGTGAACAATGTAGAAATACTTATTATCTGCCGTCACATCACGGTCCCACGAAAATTCATCATCATTACAGCCTAAGGGCATACCATTGTAACCGATAGATAAAATTTTATTATCATTGCTTACAATACACGCACCTACCTGTGTGTTCGGATCCTTTGAACGTTTCGCTGCCAAGCTGGCCACGCCCATAAAATATTCATCCCAGCTGATATAATCTTCACGTTTAGGCATACAATCACTCCTCGCAGATTATTTCACTACGATATTAACAATCTTATTCGGCACAACGATAACCTTCACTACATTCTTGCCGTCGATAAATTCTTGTACGCGCGGTAATACTTTTGCCTGTTCTTCTAAAGCTGCCTTATCCATGTTGACAGCTACCGTCAACTTATCGCGTACCTTACCGTTAACCTGTACGGCAATTTCAACTTCGTCCACAGCCAACGCCTTTTCTTCATACATCGGCCAAGCTTGCTGATGAACACTGCCTTCGTAACCACATTCATGCCACAACTCTTCCGTAATGTGCGGCGTGAACGGAGCCAGTAAAAGTAACAGTTTCTGTACCAACTCTTCCGCCAAGTCACCTTGTACGGCATCATGACCATCTTTGTACTGGTACATAGCATTTACCAATTCCATAATGGTACTGATCGCTGTATTGAAATTAAAGCGTCCGTCCAAATCTTCCGTTACTTTTTTAATCGCACGATGAAGTTCGCGACGTAACGCTGTTTCGTCCTTTGTAAGTTTTCCATCGTGAGTATGTGCCATCGATGTATACTGATCGACGATGCGCCATACACGTCCCAAGAAACGGTACGAACCTTCTACCCCTTGATCGCTCCAGTCCAAATCACGATCAACCGGTGCAGCGAACAAAATAAACAGGCGTGCTGTATCGGCGCCGTATTTGTTAATAATTTCTTCCGGCGATACTACATTGCCCTTAGACTTAGACATCTTGCTGCCTTCTTTAAGAACCATCCCCTGTGTTAACAACCCTTTGAACGGTTCGTTCACACTAACGAGGCCAAGGTCATGTAATACCTTTACGAAGAAACGGGAATAGAGCAAGTGCAAAATCGCATGTTCGATACCACCGATGTACTGATCTACATTCATCCAATAATCGGCAATCTTCTTGTTGAAGGCTTCCTTATCATTGCGCGCATCGGTGTAGCGTAAGAAATACCAGGACGAATCAATAAACGTATCCATCGTGTCGATTTCGCGTCGAGCTTCCCCACCGCACTTAGGACATTTGGCATGTACAAAATGTTCCGATGTGGCTAATGGAGAAATGGCACCACCGTCAAACACAACATCTTCCGGCAAACGAACAGGAAGCTCTTCTTCCGGTACCAACTGTTCTCCGCAGTGATCACAGTATACAATCGGAATCGGCACACCCCAATAACGCTGACGGGAAATCAACCAATCGCGAAGACGGTAGTTAACTTTTTTAGCACCAATGCCTTTTTCTTCAAAATACTTACACAATGCTTCCCGTGCATCGGCAGATGTCATACCGGTGAAATCGCCGGAATTTACCAAAATGCCGTCTTCATGGTACGCATCCGTTTGTGCCGCAAAGTCAAGATCCTGCGCTTCATTTTGCACTACCCAGTTAATAGGTAAATCATATTTCTTCGCGAATTTATAATCGCGTTCGTCATGTGCCGGTACACCCATAACGGCGCCGGTACCATAATCTACCAATACATAGTTGGCAATCCAAATCGGCACATCCTTACCTGTAATCGGATGTTTTGCATAGGCGCCGGTGAAAAGGCCTTCCTTTTCTACATCCGTCGATGTGCGATCGATTTCATTCAAATTACGAATGCGATAAATAAATGCATCCAACTCGTCTTTATTGTCAGCATTCGCAATCAATTCCTGTACATACGGATGCTCCGGCGCCAATACGATGTAACTTACACCGAAGATCGTATCTACACGCGTTGTGTACACTTCAACGGATTTATTGATAGCCGGAATTTCAAAAGCAAACTGCGCCCCTTCGCTACGACCGATCCAGTTGCGTTGCATCGTCTTAACGCGATCCGGCCAATGATCAAGGGTATCCAAATCAGCTAACAAGCGATCGGCATAGTCCGTAATTTTAAGGAACCACTGCTTTAAGTCTTTCTTTTCTACCTTGTTATCGCAGCGCCAGCAAAGTCCGTCAATAACCTGTTCGTTAGCCAACACTGTATGGCAATGTTCGCACCAGTTAACCTTGGCTTCCTTTTTATAGGCCAAGCCTTTTTTGTAGAACTGTTGGAACAACCACTGCGTCCAGCGATAGTAATCTTCCTTGCAGGTAGCTACTTCGCGATCCCAATCATAGGAAAGCCCCAATGCTTGCTGCTGCCGTTTCATATTTTCGATATTATCAAGCGTCCATGTTTTTGGTGCAATACCATGCTTGATCGCTGCATTTTCTGCCGGCATACCAAATGCGTCCCATCCCATCGGATGCAACACATTAAAGCCCTTCATTTTCTTAAAACGCGCTACCACGTCACCGATGGAGTAGTTACGCACATGTCCCATATGAAGGTTACCGGATGGGTACGGGAACATTTCCAAAACGTAGTACTTTTCCTTTGATTCATCATACTCTGTTTTGAATACTCCGTTTTCCAGCCAATAGGCTTGCCATTTCTTTTCAATATCCTGTGCTACATATCTGTCCTTCATGCAACAGCCTCCTCAACTCTATTTGTAACCTCATACGGTCTGTAGTAAACCAAATAAACCTTATCCCTAATTATATTCTAAGGAAAGACATGCGTCAAACAAAAAAGAGGACCACTCAATGTCGCAGGCATGTCATTTACTAAATCTGACTGCCAAGGCACGAGTCGTCCTCTTTTCTTTATGTTGAATTATACGGTTATGCTATTTATTTTTGATGTAATTATGTTGTCAGCCTTTTATCAACAACAGGGTACATCTGCTTGTTATGTATTATAAATCAGGTTCAATCAAACCATAGTCGCCGTTTTTACGACGATATACGACGTTCATTGTTTCTGTTTCTGCATTGAAGAACATAAAGAAGTCATGACCAACAAGGTTCATCTGCATAATTGCTTCTTCTACATCCATCGGCTGTACGCGGAAATGTTTACGACGTACAACGGAGATTTCTTCTTCTTCAACAGCAACCGGCGGTACGTACGCATCCGGACGGAATGCATTTGCTTTCTTAAAGCGTCGTGCCAAGCGTGTTTTATATTTATGAATCTGGCGGACAATCTTGTCTACTACCAGGTCAATCGCTGCATACATGTCAGTATTGCTTTCAACCCCGCGCAGAGGCAAACCTTCTACAAAACAGGTCAACTCAACAACGCGCTTTTCTTTTTCTACGGATAATACAGCCTTCACTTCAAAAGGTGCATCGAAATAGCGAGACAATTTTTCGCAACGTTTTTCCAAATACTCGCGCAGCGCAGCCGTCACTTCAATGTTTTTACCTCTAACTGTCACTTTCATAGTTATACATCCTTTCTTCAAACTCCAAAGGGGAGTTCGTTATTCCTTATGTTTATATAATTCTATATGAAAGACTGAATACCCTTTTTATTTTGAAAAAAAATTTTTATTTTTTATGCCAAAGCC
>Cam_p2__coassemble_1796_pt1 | contig 14002 bp, 16 predicted proteins | sample Cam_p2__metabat2_low_PE_032 | metagenome-assembled genome bin Cam_p2 | reverse complement strand
ACGGAATTTCCTACTTATTGGGATTAGGACCAACACGTTTTGTCCTATAACCCTAAAAGGAAAGAGCACTGAATTTTAATTCAGTGCTCTTTCTGTATGTAGGACCAATTATAATGGGTTATACGCTAACCGAATATAATAGGTATTACAGCATTTTTGCCATAAAGGTGATTAAGAATGCATTGGTGAAGTCAATGAGGAAAGCCCCAACTAACGATACAACGAGCCATGCTTTAGGAGACGGACCGTGTTTATCAGCCAAGGAAAGCATATTTACGAGAGCGTTAGGCGTAGCCCCAAGACCGAAACCGATAGCGCCGGTACCGAGCATAACCGCATCGTAATTGCGCTGGAAAATCCAGAAAATGAGGTAGGCAAAGACAGCAATGGCAACCATCTGGTAGGCAAGAATAGCCAACAGCGGAATAGCCAAATCGATGAGCTGTACCAGTTTTAAACTGTTAATCGCCATGGTTACGAAGATACTTAACGAAATATTAGATACGGCATCTAATGCAGCGCTGTTAATACGATACGACCCGGTAAGGTCACCGTAGTTTCGAATGACAGCGGCGACAATCATGGCACCGATGTAGGCCGGTAACGGACCAACAGCAATAGAAAGGCCATAACTTACAATGGTACCTAGGCCCAGGGAAATACCAACGATGGCGATGGTATTCATTAACTGTGGCAATGTAAAGCTCTTGCTTTCTTCGTCTTCGTTAGACATATCAATGCCATCTGCCTGTAGCAGAGAAGGATCTTCGGCAGGTGTCGTTACGTTGTGCATCTTAATAATGCGTTCTCCCACCGGAGCCCCCATAAGCGTACCGGCTACCATACCGAAGGTGGCTGCCGCGATGGCTGCGGTAGCGATACCGGGCATACCCAACTGTTCTTGGAAGAAGGGACCGAAGGCTCCGGCTGTACCAAGACCACCCATCATAGAAACGGAACCGGCCATGATGCCGAATATCGGATGAATGCCCATAAGTTTTGCGATAATAATACCACCGGCATTTTGTACTACAATCCAGGCGGTACAAACAATCCAGAAAATAATAATACCAATACCGCCTTTTTTAAGAACGCTTAAGCTGGCCATAAGACCGATGGTAGTAAAGAAGGCCAACATGAGGAAGCTCTGTAAGGAGCTTTCAAAGGAAATGTTAATGATTTTATAATACGATAAAAACGCGCAGATAAATGCAAAGGGCAAACCGCCGATAGCCGGTGCCGGCATACACACTTTCTGCAAAAAGGATGAATGTTTTTTTATGAATTCACCCAGATACAATGTTACAATTGCCAAGGCAACGGTTTGGATCATGGATAATTTCAATGTCCAGACGCCGTTTACGAGGCTTAAGTCAATAAGACCTTTCACTTGAAAACCCCCCTTTTTGTATTTTATAGATTGGTCCTCGTCAACATAATAGCATAAAAATTTTTTCTATAGAATAGTCATAGGTATATCAATGACGCATATGTGTATCACTGTAATGTATATATTGAGGAAATACAATATACAGAACTGCTCCAGTCGTATTCTCAATAATTGAGAAGCGCACAGACAAAGGGTTTATATTTGTACGCACAGAGAAAATAGATTATTACTATATGAGATAGATGAGAAGGCTTTATGAAATACAATTACATAATTTATGACTTATCTATAATAGAAGGAGTTCTTACCAATAAATTTCATAGGTCAAGATATTGAAAGTCACGGCGAAGTGTGCTATTTTTATAACGCATTACATAGTCGGTGTAATGACGATGATGTAGGTGAAAATACCTCAACATTCAGGTGAACGGATAGGAATGGAGTCATAAGGGTATGAAACGAAAAATAAAATATTGGTGTACGGTTGTAGGTATATTTATTTTAGGTGCGGCAATGTATATAGGTGGGTGTTGGTGGACAGCCTCTTATTCTACTATCGCAGGAGTACCTATCCTTAATTATCATCAAGTGAATGATGTGAATTATTCACCACTTACTATGCAGGTGCCTCATTTTGAACAACAAATGGCATACCTGCACGATAACGGATATCATACAATTACCTTAGATGAGTTATATGCGTTTTTGGAGGAAGGTAAAGCATTGCCGGATAAAGCAGTGGTGATTACCTTTGATGATGGCTATCAAGACAATTATAAAAATGCGTTGCCGATTCTAAAAAAATATGGGATGAAGGCAACCGTATTTATGATTGGTGATTCTGTTGGAGCACCGCGGTTTATGACGGCTGATGAGTTGCGGACTATGCAACAAAATGGCATTGATGTTGAGTCGCATACATATAGTCATAAGGATTTGACGAAGATGGATCAAGCAAACGTTGAATCGGAATTGATGCGATCCAGGTTAATCTTGGAGGATGTATTGCATAAGCCAGTGCGTTATGTGGCATATCCTTGTGGATTTTACAACGACACGGTGTTGAAAGCCACCAAGGACACAGGTTATCGTCTGGGCCTAACGGTAACGACCGGGAATGCTCGGCGCGGCGATAATCCTTTAGCATTGCAGCGGTTGGCTGTGTTTGAAGGGGACGATCCATTCTTGAGTATGCGTATACGACTGCACATGGCTGATCTCGTAGGTGGTATGTGGAAGTTACGCGATGCGTTACGTGATCACGGTTATGTAGAAATTGCGTCTAAGGTGCCTTTGATTTAAAAAAGCAAAAAGACATCTTGACAGCAAGAGAAAAGTGTATTATCATGTATGAGTACTAATTAAGAAGTAGAGGCCATCCGCTTCTCACCTTTTGCCATGAAGCAATAGGTTATTATATTACGATGAGTCAACGGATGGCGTATGCTGTCCGTTTTATTTATTTTGTGGAGGTGACTATCATTAGCAAGGATACGCCGCGTATTAATGAAGAAATTCGCGCCCGTGAAGTTCGTGTGGTGAGTGCTGATAACGAGCAGTTGGGTATTATGTCTGCAAGAGAGGCGTTGGCTTTGGCAGAGGAGCATCAGTTGGATCTTGTCGAAGTAGCACCGAACGGCAAACCACCTGTTTGTCGTATTATGAATTATGGCAAATATCGTTATGAACAGCAGAAACGTGAAAAGGAAGCGAAGAAGAAACAAAAAACATTTACCTTGAAGGAAGTGAAACTTCGTCCGCACATTGAAGATCATGATTTTTATGTGAAGATGAAGAATGCGTCCAAGTTCCTTGGTGAGGGAAACAAGGTGAAAGTTACCATCATGTTCCGCGGACGTGAGCTAAGCCACCCCGAATTAGGACATAATGTATTAACCCGATTTGCTGAGGAATTGGCAGAACAAGCTGTTGTTGAAAAAGCGGCTAAGCTTGAAGGGCGAAACATGACGATGATATTAGCAAAGAAAGGTTAATTGAGGAGGATTATTAATTATGCCAAAGATTAAAACCCGCCGTGCAGCGGCTAAACGTTTTGTACCGACAGGTAGCGGTGAATTCAAACGCGCTAAAGCGTTCAAGAGCCATATCTTGGAAAAGAAATCTCCGGCTCGTAAACGCAATCTTCGCAAGGCTACTTTGGTAAGCAAAGCTGATTACAAACGTGTAGCTAAATGCTTGCCGTACGCTTAAGATTGAATCTAATCGTTAATTCGTAGAGTAATGGAGGATATAGATAATAATGGCTAGAGTAAAAAAGGGCGTTACCGCTCATGCACGTCATAAGAAAATTTTAAAATTAGCTAAAGGTTATCGCGGAACCCGCAGCCGCTTATTCAAAAAAGCTAACGAAACGGTAATGAAGGCATTGTATTATGCTCGTCGTGACCGTCGCGCTAAGAAACGTGAATTCCGTAAATTATGGATTGCTCGTATCAACGCAGCAAGCCGCATGAACGGATTAAGCTACAGCCGTTTCATCGCTGGTCTTACTAAGGCTGGCGTAGAAGTTAACCGTAAGATGTTAGCTGACCTTGCTGTAAACGACGCTGTTGCATTTGCTAAGCTCGTTGAAGTAGCTAAAAACGCATAAGAAACTAGTAGAGTTGTAACCATAGGTTACAACTCTATTTCTATATATGAGCCCTCTTTTTCTATATACAGATTAGGAGATTTCGCTTATAATAAGGGAATAGAATTTATTTCTCTTTATTAATGATGGAGGTAATGGATATGCCAATCATTCATGTAGAATTAGTAGAAGGTCGTACGAAGGAACAGAAGAAACAGTTAGGGGAAGCAATTACGAAAGCAACTGTTGATATCGTAAAGGTACCGGTAGAAGCAGTAAAGGTTATCTTTGTTGATATGAAAGCCGATGAATTTATGGAAGGCGGCGTTTTACGTTCCGAACGTAAATAGAATATAGGAAGATGTTGATTGCAGCGCTGCTATAAAGCGCTTGCACACGGAAGGCGTATTGAAGTAAGGAGAAAGGAAGTTACCATGAGAGAAGATAAGTTTGGTCTACGGGGCTTGACTTTTGACGATGTGCTGTTGGTTCCGGCAGCATCAGATGTATTGCCACATGAAGTGGATTTAACTACGTATTTGACACGCGACATTAAATTAAATATTCCGATGATCAGTTCCGGTATGGATACTGTTACGGAATCCAAGATGGCTATCGCTATGGCACGTGAAGGCGGCCTCGGTGTTATCCATAAAAATATGTCGATAGAAGAGCAGGCCCATGAGGTCGACAAAGTAAAGCGCTCAGAGCATGGTATCATAGTTGATCCCATTTATCTTAGTCCGCAGAATTTATTATCCGATGCGGAAGAATTGATGAAGAAATACTCCATTTCCGGTGTGCCGATTACAGTAAACGGTAAACTTGTTGGTATTATTACTAACCGCGACTTGCGTTTTGAAAGCAATTTGGCGCGACCTATTGGCGAAGTAATGACACACGAAAATCTAATTACGGCGCCGGTAGGAACATCGTTAGAAAAGGCAAAGGAAATTTTGCGTGCTCACCGTATCGAAAAATTGCCGTTAGTAGATGGAGACGGAAACCTCAAAGGGTTAATTACTATTAAAGATATTGAAAAAGCAACAAAATATCCTAATTCTGCTAAAGATGGTAGTGGACGCCTTTTGGTTGGTGCTGCTGTCGGTGTAAGTAAGGATTTGTACGATCGCATGGATGCATTGGTAGCAGCCAAGGTCGATGTATTGATTGTTGATACGGCACATGGTCATTCTGCCGGCGTACTCCGTACGTTAAAGGAACTGAAAAAAGCAGTACCGCATGTTCCGGTTATTGCCGGGAATGTGGCTACCGCAGCCGGTACAGAAGCATTGATTGAAGCCGGTGCAGATGCGGTTAAGGTGGGTATCGGCCCTGGTTCCATCTGTACGACTCGTGTTATTGCAGGTATCGGTGTTCCACAGATAACCGCTGTATATGAAAGTGCTAAAGTGGCGCATCGGTACGGTATTCCAATTATTGCTGATGGTGGTATAAAATACTCCGGAGATATTGCCAAAGCCATTGCTGCCGGTGCTCAAGTAGTTATGATGGGGAATATTTTGGCCGGTACGGAAGAAAGTCCGGGTGAAACAGTGATTTATCAAGGACGTAGCTATAAGGTATATCGTGGTATGGGTAGCTTGGGCGCTATGAAGCTTGGTAGTAAAGATCGTTACTTCCAGTCGGAAGCAAAAAAATTAGTGCCGGAAGGCATTGAAGGCCGTGTACCATACAAGGGAATTGCGGCTGATACAATTTTCCAAATGGTAGGTGGGTTACGAGCAAGCATGGGATATTGCGGCTGCCATACTATCGAAGAAATGATGAATAATACACAGTTTATCCAAATTACAGCCGCCGGTTTGAAGGAAAGCCATCCGCATGATGTAAGTATCACGGTAGAAGCACCGAATTACAGCGGCTGATAGATGAGGTGTAAGGTTTTGCGTAAACAAGTAGACGTGTTAGGCGTACCTGTTGACGTAGTGACCATGAAGGAAGCAATTCAGCGTGTACAACATATGTATGAAGAGCCGGGGCTACATTTAGTAGCCACGGCTAACGCTGAAATGGTCATGTTAGCGCGACGGGATAAAGAATTACATACGATATTAAGCAATGCGGCATTAGTTGTGGCAGACGGTGCCGGCGTGCTTTGGGCCGGTGAACAGAAAGGACAACATTTCCCTGAAAGGGTAGCCGGTTGTGATTTGTCGATGGCATTGCTTGCTGAAGCAGCTAAACGGAGAACACCGGTATATTGTTTAGGGGCGGCTCCGGGAGTGGCTGAACAGGCGATTCGTAATGTAGAAAAAAAAGTAGGTTCATTAGTCGTAGTCGGTACTCATTCCGGCTTTTTTGATGACCGAGAAGAGGCACGTATTATAGATGCTATTGTCCAAAGCGGTGCTAAGCTGGTACTGGTAGCGCTGGGTGTGCCTAAGCAAGAAAAATGGATTAGCCAGAAGCTGGCACATTTGGATGGTGTGGTAGCTATTGGCATAGGTGGGTCGTTTGATGTTATGGCCGGTGTAGTAAAACGAGCACCGTTGTGGATGCAACGCAATCGTATTGAGTGGCTGTATCGCTTGGCTAAGCAGCCGCAACGCATCTTGCGGATGTTGGCGTTACCGCGGTTTATGTGGGCCGTATTAACAGCAAAAAAATAGAGAGGTGGTGCGCGATGCCCACAGGGATTATTGTAAAAGAAGGGTATCCGTTCATAGGGATTACTTTTCTTGTTGCTTTTCTTGTCGGATATTTTGTTTCGGTATACGTAGCAATTATTCCTTTCATATTAGCTTGTTTTTTTACTTTTTTCTTCCGCAGTCCTAAGCGACAAATTCCGGAGGATCCCAATGTATTGGTTTCTCCTGCGGACGGGAAGGTGATGGATGTATCCGAAGTATATGAAGATACATTTCTTGGCACTGAATGCAAAAAGGTAACTATTTTCTTATCCGTGTTCGATGTGCATGTCAATCGGGCACCGATGGCAGGTCGGATTACCTTTAGACAATATACATGCGGCGGATTTTTACCGGCGTATAAATCCTCGGTAGGTTATGAAAATGAACGTCATTCTATCGGGATTGACAATGGGCGTATATCTATTTTGGTGACACAAATTGCGGGCTTGTTAGCGCGGCGTATTGTGTCTTGGACTGATTTGGATAGCAATCTGGAAAAGGGGCAGCTTTACGGTATGATTAAGTTCGGTTCCTGTACGGAGCTCTTTGTACCAAAAAACGTGACGATTTGCGTTAAAAAGGGAGATCATGTTAAGGGCGGAGAAACTATTGTCGGGAGGCTGAACGATGAATAAATCAATTTTTCCAAACCTATTTACCGGTGCTAATTTAGCATTTGGTGTTATCGGTATTACATTTTCGGCGCAAGGTAACTTTACGGCAGCTGCTGTCTGCGTATTTTTATCATTGCTGGCTGATGGCTGTGACGGGCGTGTGGCTCGAGCATTAGGCGTGTCCGGGCCGATGGGTCGTGAGCTAGATTCCTTAGCCGATGTAGTCGGCTTTGGTGTTGCTCCTGCGTTTATGCTATTTGCTCGTGAGCTTACAGAATATGGTTGGCTAGGCTATGTACCACTTTTGGTATTCTCTGTCTTAGGCGCTTTCCGTCTGGCACGCTTTAATATTATGGCGGATGATGTACATGGGTACTTTTTAGGATTGCCAATTCCGGCAGCCGGTTGTATGGCAGCTGCGTATGTATTGAGTGGTATTCACATACCGGCATGGCTATTGATGATAGCTATGATTGTTGTGGGGTATTTGATGGTAAGTAATGTCCATCATCCTGATTTTAAAGGTAAAGGTGCTGATCCGGTGCATATGCCGGCGTTACTTATTGTAGCTGTATTAGCAGTGATTGCATTGGTTCTTGATTGGCACTCCTGGCCGGTATTGATTTTTTCGTTATATGCGGTATTTGGTATTTGCAATACTGTAATTACACTAATAAAACAGTAAGGGGCGGAGGACGTAAATGGATTACCTTCTTGACCTTGTCATGATTCCATTACAAGTAATTATTGTATTTTATACAATTTATTATTTTATATTAGCGGTATTCGGAATGTGGCGAAGAAAAGAGAAAAAGCAATATGCGCCTAAAAACTCATTTGCAATTATTGTCTGTGCACATAATGAAGAAGCTGTTGTAGGACAATTGGTGGAAAATCTGCGAATTTTACGCTATCCTAAAGAGCTGTACGATATTTTTGTAGTCGCTGATAACTGTACCGATAAAACAGCCGAGGTAGCTGCTAAAGCCGGTGCTACCGTATATGAACGCTTCAATGATAAAGAAGTAGGTAAAGGGTATGCCATGGGCTGGATGTTTGATCGTGTTTTTGCCATGAAGCGTACATATGATGCTTTTGTTATTTTCGATGCCGATAATTTGGTGCATCCTAATTTCCTTTTGGAAATGAATAATCACTTGGAAAAAGGCGAACCTGTTATTCAAGGGTATCTGAATGCTAAAAATCCGACAGATACTTGGGTAGCCGGGACGTTTGCCATTGCCTTTTGGATGGTAAACCACATGTGGCATTTGGCAAAGTATAATCTTGGCTTATCCACGGCTCTCGGTGGTACAGGAATGTGTATTCGTACCGACATTATTCGTGACTACGGTTGGGATTGTAACTGTTTGACAGAAGACATGGAATTTTCTATGAAACTGTTGATTCACGGTGTAAAAACAACGTGGGCTCATGATGCAATTGTGTATGATGAAAAACCGTTGGGATTTATGCAATCCTGGAGACAACGTAAGCGTTGGGCACAAGGCCATTTTGATTGTGGAGAACGGTATATTCCCAAACTATTTATCGAAGGCATTAAGCAAGGCAATTATCGTATTTTGGATGGAATTATCCAAATTAGTCAGCCTTATTTCTTATTGCTGTCAGCGTTCTATTTGATTATGACCTATATCAATGCCTTTGTGCCGGTGTATACGAATATTATTTATCAAATATTGCCGGTTACAGTATGGACAATTATTGGTATTGGGCAGTATTTGTTCCCTCTGATTGTATTGGCAACGATTAAGGTTCCGCCTAAAGTGTGGTTGTACTATCTGGTATATCCGATTTTTATGTACACCTGGGTACCGGTAACTTTCTTGGGATATTTGAATCGTCATGATAAAGTGTGGGCGCATACGCAGCATACGCGAGGAGTGGCTTTGGGTGAAGTGAAACTCACGCGTATGGGTGATGTAGATAAAGATAAGTAAAGAGAAATGTATACGTAAAAATAACCGGAGCCAGTTATGACCCGGTTATTTTTGTACAATAAAAGAAAGGTGATGGAATGCATATTTTAGTAAGTAATGATGATGGTATTATGGCTCCGGGGATTATAGCGTTGGCAGATAGGCTGGCACAGAAACATCGTGTTACGGTTGTGGCACCGGAGAAGGAGCAGAGTGCAAAATCGCATGCGTTGACAATTCATAATCCCGTACAGCTTATTGAAATGAATGGAGAGGGGGTAAATCCTCGGCGCTATGCATTAACGGGGACTCCAACGGATTGTATTAAATTTGCACTTTCCTATTTATTAAAGGATGATAAACCTGATTTGGTAGTATCCGGCATAAATAATGGATTCAATCTCGGATCCGATGCGTTGTATTCCGGTACGGTAGGGGCCGGTATGGAAGGGCTTTTCTTCGGTGTCCCTGGGTTGGCTGTATCTGTGGAAAAATTTTCCGAAGAACGAGGAAAAGAAATTATTCCTTTCGTATGTGACTTCATTGAAGAAGTTTTTGAACATCAGGGCTATTACGGTATGTTGAATATGAACTTCCCACTTACGGGATGCTGTGATTGGGAGCATTGCGACGTAGTCAATCAGGGTCTCATGCCTTATGATGGTATTGTACGCCGAGAGGAATTACCGGATGGCAGAGTGCAATACCACATAGGGGGCAGTCTTGTTTTTAAAGGAGAAGATCGTCCTACCGATGTAACCTCTATTAAAGAGGGACGGATTACTGTTGTGGCGTTGGGATGGCAGCAACAGGATCAAGGTGGAACGGAAATTGTTTCGACGATGGTAACTGCTAAAAAGAGGGCATAATTGGTTCACTGTATTTTCATTTATAATACATATAATAGAAAAACAGGTGAAGTATGCCTGTAAACGAGTAGTGTAGCGAGGCAATTACATATGGAATATTTGGTAGCACTGGATTATCAGTGGTTTCAGGTGATCAACGGATGGGCCAATCATTATAGAATTCTCGATGCGGCTATGGTATTTTTTACTAAATTGGGTATTCCGTTGATGCTATTGTATTTAGCATCTCTGGTAGTACGAGGTGATAATGCGGAAAAACGTTTACGCAATAGAACCACTGTTATGGTGGCGTTGTGTGCCGCCGTTTTGGCTTTGGCAATTAATGGTATACTAGCACAGCTATTCTTTAGAGATCGGCCATTTATTGATCATGCTGTCAATCTTTTGGTATATCATGATGCAACGTCGTCGTGGCCGTCCAATCATGCCGCAATTTCGGCAGCCATGGCTATGTCGCTTTGTTTTAGGCGGCGATGGGGTGCGCGCGTTTGTACTACCATCGCGGTATTGGTAGCATTGTCGCGGGTATATGTGGGAGTACATTACCCAATGGATATAATCAGTGGCTTTATTATTGGTATTGTCGCGTCGTTTATTATCATCAGTATCAGTGAAAAGCTGGAGCATTTGCTAATACGATTGCAATCACATTATGAAAAGCAAGGGAGTTAAGGAGTATGTCGGGGAAAAGAGAAAAACGGACGGAAACATGGATACGGATAGGTTTCGCTGTAGCAGTTATTGTGTTGCTGGCCGGGATTGAAGTTATCAAACCCGGATTTTATCGAGAAATGGCAGACTTGGCTGTTACCGGAGATGTAAAGCATATAGCGGCCGTATTGCAAAGTTATGGCCCGATGGCTATGCTCATCAGTTTTGTGTTAGACATATTCATTAACGCTGTTGGCGTACTGCCGTCTATTTTTTTCTCTACCGCTAACGGACTGGTATTCGGGTTAGTTCCAGGCATTATTATCTCGTGGCTGGCAGAAACGGTTGGTGTCGTTATTAGTTTTGTCATCATGCGGTACTTTCTTCGGGAGTCGGCCTTGACATTAATACAGAAGAGTAAATTTCTTCTGAAAGTAGATGATTTTAGCGATAAAAACGGATTGATGGTCATGCTCTTCGCAAGAGCTATTCCGTATTTCCCCAGTGGTCTTATCACCGCATTGGGGGCGGTAAGTCGCATTAGTTTACGCGATTATATCATTGCTAATCTTATTGGTAAGTTTCCCTCTACTGCCTTGGAGGTAGTCGTCGGTCATGATGCGGTCATGTTTCATGAGCACATGAATCGCCTCGGTGTGGTTGCTGTGGTAGCAACTATGGCTTACGGACTACTGTGGTATTTGTATCGTCGCTATCGCAAGGCGAGAGAAGAATAAAATATAGGTAAGTTGTTAAAGAGAGTGTAGCTTTGCGTGACACTCTCTTTTTGTGTATAATGGGATACATCTGTAGGGTCGCTGTAGGGCGACATGGTAGTAAACAGTAGGAGAGAGGTAGTAACATATGAAATTTAAATTACCGAAAAAATCAATGCACAAAGGCCCAAACTTTATCCGTGAAGTATTTGAACGCGGAGCGGGTATACCGGGATTTATAAGTTTCGGCATTGGGAATCCCGCATCGGAAGCAATTCCTGTTAAGGAAATTCAAGACGCCTTTGATGAAATAGTTCATACGAATCCAATTGAAATTTTGCAATACGGTCCTATGCAGGGGGATGCTCATCTTGCAGAGCTTACGCGGCAGCGCTTAATTAATGTGCGACATATGCCGGCAGAGGGACAATCTATCTTGATTTCTATTGGTGCCGGTCAGGATTTGGGCTTAGTGCCTCGCACTATATGTGAAGACGGCGACGAAGTGTATATGGATGCTTATACTTTTACAAGTGGCATTAACGCAGTGCGGAATTGCGGCGCAGTACCGGTAGGTATCGCTATGGATGAAAAGGGTATGATTCCGGAAGCGCTTGAAAAGGCGGCAAAGTCGGGAAAGGGTAAATACATTTATTTAATTCCTAACTTCCAAAATCCGACAGGTATTACCATGCCGTTAGAACGTCGTCGCGCTATTTATGACATCGCGCGGACGTATGATTTGTTGATTTATGAAGATGATCCGTATGGTGAAATCCGCTTTACTGATGAAGTTGTACCGACATTTAAATCGATGGATGAAGATAACCGTGTCATTTATGCCGGATCTTATTCCAAGACTGTATCCGCAGGTTTGCGGGTAGGATTCTTATATGGCCCGGAAGAAATTATCGGAGCCATTCAGATGGTAAAGAATAATTGCGATGGTCAAATGCCGCTGGTAACACAGCGGGTTGTGGCGCATCTGTTAGACACGATAGACTATGATGAACAGATAAAAAAAGTAGCCCGAGTGTATAAGGAAAAATGCGATTTAATGCTGGATACATTTAAAAAGTATGGTAGCAGTAAGGTGCGTTTTACAACGCCGACGGGAGGCATGTTCGTATGGATGACCATGCCGGATGGCGTAGATTGCGATGCTTTCTTTGAAACCTGTATGGAACATAAGGTAGGGATTGTGAAAGGTGCTGCTTTTGCTGCTGATGGAATTCCGGCAGGTCAATCCTTCCGATTAAGCTTTACCTTCCCATCGAAGGAGCAAATCGTGGAAGGCATGAAGATTGTAGGAGCGCTGACAAAAGAAGTATGTGGTGATTGAGCGAATTTGATTATATTTATAAATTTTGATTAACTGATAGTTAATGACAGCAGAATAAGAATAATCGGTAGTTTTCATAAGGTGGTTATGCCAATATTGAAAATTATCGATTATTTTTTTAGTTTGCTTTTGATGGATATTGAAGATTTACAATGGGTATGATAGAATAACATGCGTAGGAGCGTGTGCTCCGGATATAAAAATAGTTATATACTTGATGAAAGTAGGTGTTTATAATGGCCTGTGGTAGTTCGGGCGGATGCAGCGGTTGTTCTTCTGCATCGACATGCGGCAGTGCACAGCAGCAACCGCAGGATTTGACGGCAAAGTTAAATCCGTTGAGTAGTGTTAAACATGTAATCGGTGTCGTTAGTGGTAAAGGTGGCGTTGGTAAGTCCTTAGTGACTAGTATGCTTGCTATTTCCATGGCGCGTAAAGGCTATAAAGTTGGTATTCTTGATGCGGATATTACCGGTCCGTCGATTCCTAAAGTATTCGGTGTAAAAGGTAAGGCACGTGTTGATGAAGCCGGCATGTATCCATTACCGTCCAAAGGCGGCATTGATATTATGTCAGTTAACCTATTATTGGAAAACGAAACAGATCCGGTGTTATGGCGCGGTCCTATCGTTGGTAATGTGGTTAAACAATTTTATACCGATGTAATTTGGCAGGATTTAGACTATTTGTTTGTAGATATGCCACCGGGAACCGGTGACGTAGCTATTACCGTATACCAGTCCTTACAGTTAGATGGTATTGTGGTTGTTACCTCTCCGCAGGATTTGGTAGCCATGATTGTGGAAAAAGCCGTAAAGATGGCAGACCTTATGCAGGTTCCGATTATCGGTGTAGTGGAAAATTTCTCATATTTCCATTGCCCGGACAATGGCAAAGACTACAAAATTTTCGGGGACAGTCATATCGATGAAGTGCTGAAACGGTATAATTTGTTGTTAATGGCACGACTTCCTATCAATCCGGATATTGCCGCATTATGTGATGCCGGTAAGCTTGAGGATATTGAAAAGACCGGATTGGAAGATGTCGTATTGCCTCAATAATAGCTAAGTAGGTGTAGAGAGGGGCGACTCAGGGGGATACTAGACAGGATATGTACCTGCCTGCGTCTTTGATGCAGGCAGGTTTTTTAGTGGGTGGATAGTAACTCGTTATATTTCGAGTTATAGGACAAAATGTGTTGGTCTAAGAGCCGATGGAATCAGTATTTTACTG
>Cam_p2__coassemble_1790_pt1 | contig 14071 bp, 12 predicted proteins | sample Cam_p2__metabat2_low_PE_032 | metagenome-assembled genome bin Cam_p2 | reverse complement strand
TGGCATTGGGCATCAGCCCGGCTGAATTGGGAATGACCAAACGTCATATGACCAGCACTGCCGCTTTAAACCGTTTCGTCGGCGCATAAATATATAAGATAAAGCCCGTTGGGGAGCTACTAAGAATCCTACGTTAAAACAGAAAGTTCTGGGTAGCCCTTAACGGGCTTTTTGTTGTATGTAAGGATGAGAAGAAATAAACGTATAATTTAGGGGGAAAGAAGTGAAGATGCACACTACAAAAGATAGCATGGGGTCACAACGTAGGCGATGATGTGCATATGATGGTGTAGTGTTAGACGATATGTATTTTGAGAATAACCATATGCATAATTGCCATGGATTTGAAGATGATTTATAATTGACACTTCGTCTGAAACAAGGTATTATGCAATCAAACAAAATATACCAAGCTTGGTAATCGGCAATGGAGCCCTCGTAGACGTACGAGGGCTTTTTCTGTTGCCGGATGTAGGTATAGTTTGTCAAAGGAGAGAGGCATATGGAACGATTGGTAATCGATACGGGTGATACGGCGTTTATGCTGATATCAATGGTGTTTGTAATGATTATGACGCCGGCGTTGGCGTTATTTTACGGCGGCATGGTACGAGCTAAAAATGTACTGAATACGATTATGCAGTGCTTGGCGGCAATTGGCATTATCAGTGTACAGTGGGTATTATTTGGTTATAGTTTATCCTTTGGTCCTGATGTAAATCATATCATCGGCAAGTTTGATTGGAGTCTGTTTAATGGTGTAGGTATGCTGCCGGAAGAAGCGTATTCAGCGACAATTCCGCATATGCTCTTTGCCTTGTTCCAGATGATGTTCGCCATCATCACGGCGGGTATTATTACCGGTGCTTTTGTGGAACGCATGCGATTCGGTGCCTTTTTAATTTTTATTGCCCTGTGGACTACGCTGGTATATGATCCGGTAGCTCATTGGGTATGGGGTGTTGATGGTTGGCTTCGCAATGAAGGTGTACTCGACTTTGCCGGTGGTACGGTTATTCATATTCTATCCGGTATTTCCGGCCTGGTAGCGGCCATGCTTATCGGCAAGCGCGCCGGTTACGGACGTACGGCGATGATTCCTCATAACATTCCTATGGTAGTTATCGGGATGGCGTTCTTGTGGTTAGGATGGTTTGGCTTTAATGGCGGCAGTGCGTTTGCTGCTAATGGATTGGCAGCGCATGCAATGGTGACTACGCAGGTAGCGGCAGCTACGGGCATGCTTGGGTGGATGCTTTCGGAAAGCATGCTGGCCGGTAAGGCAACTACATTAGGTGCAGCATCCGGGGCTATTGCCGGTTTGGTTGCCATTACGCCCGGTGCCGGTTTTGTACCGGTATGGACGGCATTGCCTATTGGTTTCATCGGTGGCATCATTTGCTATACCAGTGTGGCACATATTAAAACTAAGCTGGGCTACGATGATTCGCTGGATGCTTTTGGCATTCACGGTGTAGGCGGCCTATGGGGTGCTATTGCTACGGGGCTGTTTGCCAGCACGGCAGTTAATGAAGCCGGTGCAGACGGGTTGTTCTTCGGTAATCCCATGCAGTTATGGATTCAGGTAGAAGGTATTGTATATTGTGCACTTTATGGTATCGCGGTTACGGCAATTATTGTCTTGGCTATGAAAGCATGCATGCGCGTGCGTGCCGACGAAGGTGAACAGATTGTGGGCATGGATGCTTTGGAACATGGCGAACGCGGTTATGCGTATATGGATTCCTTGGGCGCGCTTAGTTTTTCAAAACCGATTGATGCACCGCAGTATACTACGGCATCGGCTAAGGATGCCAAGCGATTGGCTATGACAGAGTAGCCGTGATGGAGAGAAGGGAAGTCATGATGGAGGATAGAAGCATGAGTACAGGCATTTACCGAGTGGAAATTATTACGCGACCGGAGCGACTGGAAGCGTTGAAGGAAGCGCTTCGTGCTATACGAGTGACAGGCATGACCGTATCACAGGTGTATGGATGTGGCTTATCTACGGGATTAAAAGAAACATATCGAGGTCAACAGGTAGAGGTAAGTTTGCTACCTAAGATTAAGGTTGAAATTATCGTTTACGAAGTAGCAGTAGATGATGTTATTGATGCGGCAATCGGTGCTTGTCGTACGGGACAAATCGGTGATGGAAAAATTTTTGTTACCGAGGTGGCCGATGCGGTGCGCATCCGCACAGGTGAACGAGGAGCAGCGGCCATTATGGATCGACCGTCGGAACGTGAATTGGTTGAGCAACGTATAGCAGGACATAACTTATAGTAAAAATAGAAATCCCCGGCAAATGATATCGGCATTTGTCGGGGATTCTTACAAGTATTCTGCAGGTTAATACGTATGATATTCTATAAAGTTAGTATATATGCTAAAAACAGATATTTGTATTGCTCTTGAATTATAATTATGGTAAGATGGCCTTGTACTAATTATTAAATTAATTTTTCTAATTAATTGTAAGGAGTGTAGGGTATGGATTCATTAACAATTATCTGGGTTATTGTTATCGGCTATTTGGTGCTCAACCTGGCCGTTGGCGTATATAGCCATATTCGAGTAAAAAACAGCGCGGACTATTTGTTGGCCGGTCGACGTATTGGTGTGTTGATGACGGCAGGTACATTGGCGGCTACGGAAATCGGTGGCGGCAGTACGGTCGGTGTAGCGGCAAAGGCTTACGGCTCATGGGGGTTGTCAGCAGGGTGGTATGTGGTAGCATCCGGTATCGGGGTTATTCTGGTTTCCTTTGTAGCACCGTTGTTGCGTAGGGCCATGGCAACAACGGTACCGGAAATTATCGGTCGCCGATTCGGAACGTCCAGTTATCTTATTACCTCCGTGCTCTCTATGGTATCGACTATTGCGTTGGCGGCTGTACAAATTACGGCGACAGCTACCATCATCAGTGTACTGACCGGTATGTCTACGGAAGCATCTATTTTACTATGCGGAGGGATCTTGGTATTGTACACGATGTTCGGCGGTATGTGGAGTGTAACACTGACAGATGTCATCCATTTCTTTGTATTGGTAGGTGGCTTTTCATTGGCTGTGCCCTTTGTATTGGAAGAAGCCGGTGGCTGGCATGCCGTGGTAGCTGCGTTACCGCCGGAGCAATTGGGCTTTACTAAAGTAGGCTGGAAAACAATTGTTGGTCTAATTATTATGTACTTTATGACATTTTCTACCGGGCAGGAATCGGTGCAACGTTACTTTGCAGCAAAGGATGAAAAAACAGCTGTATGGGGATCGATTATTTGTGGTATCGTTATGGCTCTCTTTGCTTTTGTTCCGGCTGTATTGGGTTTGGTGGCCTTGGCGGTATTCCCAAATATTGAAGCCAATAATGCCGTAGCTACGGTAGCGCTGAATTTAATGCCACCGGTGATGGCCGGACTTGTTATGGCTGCGGTGGCTTCGGCGACGATGTCATCCGGTGCCGGTGATTTACTCGGTGCAGCGACGGTGTTTACCAAAGATATTTTAGAACGTCATTTTGTGCCGAATATTACGGATGATCAGTTGACGCGATACAGTCGGTGGTGCGTATTTTTCCTCGGCTTGGTAGCTATCGGCATCTCCTTTGCCAGCAAGGCAATCATTCCTCTCTTAGTATTTGCCTTTACGATGCGTTCGGCCGGACCGTTCGCCGCATTTCTTTTGGGACTTACTTGGAAAGGTGCGACTAAGGGGGCCGGTATTACATCTATTGTTCTGGGATCCTTGGCAGGCTTTGGTTGGGAAATTGCCGGTCAGCCCTTTGGTATTATGTCCATCATTTTTGGATCGGTAGTTAGCGTTATCGTATTTGTTGTTACCGTGTGGATTGAAAAGGCGATGGGAAGAGAACCGGCACCGTCGGCAATTCCGGAGTAGAATTAAAAGGCTATCGTATGTAAAGTGTATTGGAAATAATTACAGGAAGTTATATACATTATTGTGGTTCTTTCTAATTATTTACAGTTAAATTTTAAATAGTATATTGACAACCGGACAAAATGCGTGTACTATAATAACCAACTTAAGCGGACAACAATCCGCGAAGTGTGAACAAATTACATATATGTCTCACAAACCTATGAGGTGGAGATAAAAATAGGAAGTGCGCTTACAGAGAGTGAGGATGGCTGAGATCTCACAGAATGCAGCTTATTAAATGGACCACCGAGGGCGTTGTCAAAGGCATTGTTACATTACTTAACAGTAATGGCAGTGACCGAGTATTCAACGACGCGACATTGGCGTTAACAATGAGGGGTATGTTAGTACCCTGTGAAAGAGGGATGTACATCCAATCAAGGTGGTACCGCGAGTATACGGATTGTATGACAAGAGCCGTAAGGCTTTTGTAACAATAGTAAGTTTACCCGTCCTTGGCAAAGCAGATTGTGCTTTGCTGAGGGCGGTTTTTTTATTTATATAATTGATTGATAAAAAAGAGAGTTAATTACCCGATATGTACAGGAAAGGAAGAGTAGTGATGGCTGAGATAACATTAGAAACGGTAAAAGCCTATGCCGATACGTATAAGGCAGTGCCGATTACCGTTGAATTATTTGCCGATGTATGTACCCCTATAGAGTTACTTCGAATGCTACGGCAAGCGGGAACACCGGCGTTTCTGTTGGAAAGTGTGGACCAACAGGAACACTGGGGACGCTACTCTTTCCTAGGCTATAAGCCGCAGCTGACAGTTCGGGCCAAGAATGGAACAGTGGAGTTGGTAACGGACGATACCTGCCAGGTGGTTACAGATACACCGAGGCAAGCTATACGCCGCGTGTTAGCACAGTATAAGGCACCGCGTTTGCAAGGGCTACTTCCCTTTATCGGTGGTTTTGTTGGCTATGCAGCTTATGAGTATATCGGTTATGTAGAACCACATATTTGTTTTAATTACGACAAGGGTGACAGCCCATCGGCGTATGATGTGGACTTGATGTTCTTTGATAAGGTGATTGCCTTCGATCACTATCGACAGAAGATTGTGTTGGTGGCATTGGTGGCAACGGATAATTTGGATGTTAACTATAAGGTGGCTCGTGCTGAGTTGGTTGCGTTAGCCGAACAAATAGAAGGACATCACATTCATTCGGTAGCGGCTCCGGTAGGGGGACGACGTAAATATTTGGATGATGGTGGTCAGTTGCAAGGTGATTTCACGGCGGAGTTTACACGGGAAGGTTACATGGCCGGCGTGGAACGGTTGAAGCATCACATAGTGGAAGGTGATATTTTCCAAGCCGTGTTATCCAATGCACAGTCGGCTCCCTTTGAAGGTAGCTTGCTTAATACATACCGCGTGCTGCGAACGACAAATCCGTCGCCGTATATGTTTTACATGGGAGGCGAAAATTTAGAGCTTGCCGGTGCGTCTCCGGAAACGTTGGTACGGGTGCAAGACGGACGTGTTACTACGTATCCGATTGCAGGCACGCGTAAGCGAGGTCGTAATGCAGTAGACGATGAACGGATTGCGGTGGGATTGTTAAAGGATGAAAAGGAATTGGCGGAACATACGATGCTCGTTGATCTTGGTCGCAACGATGTAGGACGGGTGAGTCGATTCGGCTCGGTAGAAGTAACCCGCTTTAAGGGAATTGAAAAATTTTCCCACGTCATTCATGTGTGCTCTACCGTAGAAGGTGACTTGCGTGATGATTGCGATGCGCTGGATGCACTGGAAGCAATGTTGCCGGCAGGCACTTTATCGGGTGCACCCAAGGTTCGTGCTATTGAATTACTAGCCGATATGGAAGGTACACGGCGCGGTGCTTATGGCGGGGCCATTGGATACTTGGATGTTACCGGTAACATGGATATGTGCATCGGCATTCGCATGGCTGTTCTTATGGACGGTATCGTTACGGTACGAGCCGGTGCGGGTATTGTGGCGGACAGTGTGCCAGCTATGGAATACGAGGAGACTATTAATAAAGCAAAGGCAGTTATGGAAGCGATTCGCATTGCTAATACCTTAGGAAATAAGAATGAAATCCATTCAGCCCAAGGTATGAGTCATACAATTGCGAAAACGATGACAAAGGACGGTGAAGATGCATGATACTGTTAATTGATCATTACGATAGTTTTGCTTTCAATGTGTACCAAGCCTTGGGCAGTATTAATCCGGATATCAAAGTGGTGCGCAGTGATGCAATTACTCTCGATGAAATCGAAGCCTTGGCACCAACGCATATTGTGTTATCACCGGGGCCGGGAAAACCATCGGAAGCGGTTATTTATGGACAGACCATCGAACGCTTTAAAGGACGGATTCCTATTTTGGGCATTTGCTTGGGACATCAAGCCATCGGTGAAGCCTTTGGTGCTACCGTTACCTATGCGCCGCAAATTATGCACGGCAAGGCAAGTACGATAACTGTTGATGTAGATAGCTGCTTGTTTAAAAATATTCCCAAGACATGTGAGGTGGCACGGTATCATTCCTTGGTTATCGATCCCCGTACAATTCCTGAAGATTTGAAGGTTACGGCACGTACGGAGGATGGTATTGTTATGGCAGTTGAGCACCGAACGTATCCGGTGTACGGCGTACAGTTTCATCCGGAATCCATTTTGACGCCGCAAGGTATGACAATGCTTAACAATTTTTTAGCATAGCAACGACCGACTCCATAGCGAATCGGTATAAGAGATATAAAGGAAAAAGAGGACAGCATAGAGAAAATTAGAAAGAGAGTGAAAACCATGATTCAGCAAGCAATAGATACTATCATAAACGGGGAGAATTTAACATACGAATTGGCGCGCGACGCGATGGGGAGCATTATGAAGGGGGAAGCTAACGAATCGCAGATTGCTGCCTTGCTGGCTACACTCCGCTTAAAAGGAGAAACGGTTGAGGAAATCAGCGGGTTTGCGCAAGCCATGCGCGATGCATGCCTGACGGTACAGCATGACGGAGATGTGTTCGAAATTGTCGGTACCGGCGGTGACGGTGCCAATACGTTTAATATTTCTACCACGTCGGGATTTGTTATTGCTGCCGGCGGTGTAAAAGTAGCCAAGCATGGTAACCGCGGTGTATCCAGTAAATGCGGAGCTGCCGATTGTTTGGAAGCACTAGGGGCACAGTTGCAATTGAATGCAGTGCAAAATGCCAAACTTCTTAACGAGTCCGGAATGTGCTTTATGTTTGCACCGGTATATCATCAGTCGATGAAATATGCAGCGTCGGTACGTAAGGCGTTAGGAATTCGCACAGTGTTCAATGTATTAGGTCCTCTTAGCAATCCGGCCGGTGCTACCGTTCAGCTCATGGGCGTATATGATAAAGATTTGGTAGAGCCGTTGGCGAAAGTGCTGGTTAAGCTAGGTGTTAAACGCGGTGCTGTTGTCCATGGCTTTGATGGCCTTGATGAAATTACGGCATGTGATAAAACCTATGTGTGCGAAATCGATAACGGTACAGTAACAAGTTATGTGCTCGATCCGGTTGATTACGGTATGACCTATGCGGCCCATGGTGATTTACGCGGCGGCGAAGCCAAAGAGAATGCGGCAATTACCAGAGCAGTACTCGGCGGCGAACAAGGTCCGCGAAGAAATGCGGTACTATTGAATGCGGGCATGGCCTTTCATTTGACAGATCCGTCGCTTACCATAGCGGACGGGATTGCGCGAGCGGCAGAACTTATTGACAGTGGAGCAGCTTTGCGTTGTATGGAACAGTTTGTCAAATTATCCAATGAGGTGATGCAGTATGATTCTTGATACGATTGTAGCAGCAACGAGAGAACGTGTGGCGGTATTAAAAAAGGTAAAACCTATCGAGGCAGTACGACAGGCAGCTTTGGTGCGGGCGGAAGAAGAACGAACAGCATCCGGCGGTACCTTTACCTTTCCGTTTGAACGGGCATTGATGGAAGGCAGTATGAATTTTATCTGTGAAATCAAAAAGGCATCTCCGTCGAAAGGTGTTATCGTTGAAGAATTTCCTTTTGTAGATATTGCAAAAGAATATGAAGAAGCCGGCGCGGCAGCTATTTCGGTTTTGACGGAACCTGCTTATTTTATGGGCGTTGATTCGTACGTAACGGACGTAGCCGATGTGGTTACGATTCCTATTTTACGAAAAGACTTCATTGTTGATGAATATCAGATTTACGAATCCAAAGTATTGGGAGCCTCGGCTATTTTGCTCCTTTGCTCCGTACTGGATGAGGAAGAATTAGCACGGTTCATGGCGTTGGCTACAGAGCTTGGTCTATCCTGTTTGGTGGAAGCGCATAACGAAGAGGAAGTAAAAAAAGCGCTGGCCGTTAATGCACGTATTATCGGTATAAATAATCGCGATTTAAAAGATTTTAGTGTGGACGTAGGTAACAGTATTCGCTTGCGATCGTTAATTCCGGACGGTGTTATTGTAGTGGCAGAGAGCGGGATTAAGTCAGCCGATGAAATTGAGGCTTTGCGCGAGCATCAAATTCATGCCGCATTAATCGGTGAAACACTGATGCGGTCGGAAGACAAAACCAAGGCATTAACGGAACTGTTCGGACCGGTGCGCGGTTTGCAGGTGAAAATTTGCGGATTATCCCGCACCGAAGATATTACGGTAGTCAACAATCCGGCGGTGCGACCGACTTATGCCGGTTTTGTCTTTGCGGAAAGCCCGCGTCGGGTTAGCATATCCGATGCGCGAAATTTAATTTCCCAGATGGCACCGCAAATTCAGGCGGTCGGCGTTTTTGTTAATGAAGATGTGGAAACGATGGCGCATTTGGCGGAAACGGTACCGTTACAAGTCATCCAGCTTCATGGCGATGAAACGGAAGATATGATTAAGCAACTGCGGCAGTTAACTACGGCTCGTATTTGGAAAGCCGTGCGGGTGCAATCGGAAGACGATGTGCTGCGCTGGAATGAATCGGCAGCAGATTTATTGCTCTTTGATGCATACAAAACAGATGCATATGGCGGAACCGGTCATGTGTTTGATTGGAAGCTGTTGAAGAAATGTACGAAGCCCTTTATTTTAGCCGGCGGTATTCACAGTAAAAACGTGGCACGGGCTATACGCAATGTAAAGCCCTATGCGATTGATGCCAGCAGTGGTCTTGAAACCGACGGCGTGAAAGATAAGGAAAAGATTTTCCACTTTATGGATATTATTAAAAAAGTTCGCAACTAAGCGGCCATGGTGTAAGAGACCTATGGTTAGGTAGCATAGAAGGAGAGAGAGTATGGAAGCGATGAATATTCAAGGCGGCGCCAAACAGGATGGCCGTTACGGTGAATTCGGTGGACAATTTGTACCGGAAACATTGATGAATGCTATTTTAGAAGTAGAAAAAGCATATTTACGGTATAAAGATGATCCGGACTTTATTCGCGAATTGGAAGATTTGCAGGTTAACTATACCGGTCGGCCATCGCTGTTGTACTATGCGGAAAAAATGACAAAGGATTTGGGCGGTGCGAAAATTTATTTAAAGCGTGAAGATTTAAACCACACCGGATCGCATAAAATAAATAATGTCCTTGGCCAAGTGTTGTTGGCTAAACGCATGGGTAAGACGCGTATCATTGCCGAAACCGGTGCAGGTCAGCATGGTGTAGCAGCGGCTACGGCGGCAGCACTTCTCGGTATGGAATGCGAAGTGTTCATGGGAAAGGAAGATACGGAGCGACAAGCACTGAATGTATACCGGATGCGCCTGTTAGGAGCAACGGTACATGAAGTTACTACGGGAACGATGACCTTAAAAGATGCGGTCAGTGAAACATTGCGAGAATGGACGCGCCGCGTTGACGATACGTATTACGCAATGGGATCAGCCGTAGGGCCGCATCCGTTCCCGATGATTGTGCGTGATTTCCAAAGTATTATCAGTAAGGAAGCTAAAGAGCAAATTTTAGCGGCTGAAGGGAAATTGCCGGCGGCCGTATTGGCTTGCGTAGGCGGTGGCAGTAATGCCATTGGCATGTTCCACCACTTTGTGCCGGATACGTCCGTAAAACTTATCGGATGCGAAGCGGCCGGTCGAGGTATTGATACATTGGAACATGCGGCTACATTGGCGAAGGGATCCAAGGGAATTTTCCACGGTATGCATTCCTACTTCGTACAAAACGAATATGGACAAATCGCACCGGTGTATTCTATTTCGGCAGGGTTGGATTATCCGGGAATCGGACCGGAGCATGCATACCTACATGCATCGGGACGTGCGGAATATGTGCCTGTTACTGATGATGAAGCCGTAGATGCTTTTGAATATTTGTCGTGCACGGAAGGGATTATCCCAGCTATTGAAAGTGCGCATGCCGTAGCTTATGCAATGAAGATTGCACCAACTATGAAAAAAGATGAGAGTATGATTATTTGTCTGTCCGGTCGCGGTGATAAAGACGTAGCCGCTATGGCAGCGTATAGGGGGATTCAGATCGATGAGTAAAATAGCAGATGCATTCACGAATAAAAAAGCATTCATTCCGTTTCTCACTGCCGGTGATCCGACGATGGAAGCAACGGAGCGTTACATTAAAATTATGGCTGATGCCGGCGCCGATTTAATTGAAATCGGGATTCCTTTTTCGGATCCTGTGGCGGAAGGCCCGGTGATTCAAGAGGCCACATTGCGTTCCTTAACGCATGGTACAACTACCGATGCTATTTTTGATATGGTCGAACGCGTTCGTCCGACTATATCAATTCCTTTAGTCGTGATGACCTATCTTAATCCGATTTATGTATATGGTGCGGATCGATTCATGGCGCGTTGCAAGAAGGCAGGAATTTGCGGCGTCATTGTGCCGGACATGCCTTTTGAGGAAAAAGGGGTGCTTATTGATGTAGCACATGCCCATGATATTGAAGTGGTGTCGTTGATTGCGCCGACATCGGAAGAACGTATTGGTATGATTGCCAAAGAAGCAGAGGGTTTCGTATATTGCGTATCCTCTATGGGGGTAACCGGAGTGCGCAAAGAAATTACGACGGATGTAGGATCTATCGTCGAGCAGATTAAACGTTATACCGATGTGCCGGTAGCTGTTGGCTTTGGCATCAGCACACCGGAGCAGGCGGCGGCTATGGCAAAAGTATCCGATGGAGCAATCGTTGGTTCGGCTATTGTCCGCATCATCGGTGAACACGGTGATAAGGCAGACGAGGCGCTGCGTGAGTACGTGCAGGCAATGAAGGCTGCGGTAATGTTTTAACTACATATAAACAGAATGGACTTCTTCGTTCTTTTCAATGATAAGAATGAAGAAGTCCATTTTTTATATAAATCTAGCATAATGCACATAAATTTTTCTATCTATATGACTGCTAAACAATTTGTTTTACTTATATCAGAGTAAAAGTATTAACTGTTTGTGGCGATACCGATTATGGAGTACGCTATATGCATAGTATGAATGAGAAAAATAGATGAAATACCTATCACCCGTTAGAAAAGTCATGTTGATTGATAAAGTCAACAAAGGCTTTCACGCTGGACAGATGCTTATAGTTGTTGCGGTAGTACATCCAAGTTTTACGAAGCAAAGGCTCACCGTTGGGCAGGTGTAACGGAATCGTCATGATATCCGGTGTATCTTGACCACAGCTTTGCGAAAGTAATGTAAAACCTAGATTTTGTTGTACTAATTTAAGAGCCGTATCCATAGCATCTACTTCAATTGTTGTACGCGGTGGCTTTTGGAAGTGCGCATACCACCAGTCATCAAGTACGCTTTGAAGGATGGGATCTGTTTTGTAGTGAATGTAGGGGGCGGTAGGTAAGTCGGCAATTTCCAAGGGCATTTTGGTAAAGAGACATAATGGCTCTTGCCATAGTAATTGTTTATGTTCAGACCAATTATGATCGCCGCGGGCAATGCAAACATGGATATCGCCTTCGAGAAAATCTTTGTAGCGATTGTGACTGTAGCCACTCCTCATATTGATTTCAATATCCGGATAAGCTTGCTTAAATTCTGATAAGAGGCGAGGCATACGATATTTGGCAAATACATTGGAACAGCCGATTTTAAGAAAGCCTTTTACGGTGGATCCGCGGGAGGTAAGGATTTCTTTGATGCGGTGATAATCGTGCAAAGCATGATTAAAGTAGCGACAAAGCAGTTCTCCCTCGGAAGTAAAGGTAATCCCACGCGGTTGGCGGATGAACAAGGTACAACCAAACTCTTGCTCTAATTTTTTCAACCGGTCACTGAGAGCCGGTTGTGACATGAAAAGCCGTTTGGCTGTGTGCGTGATGTTTTTCTCTTCATATAATGTTTTGAGTAATATAAAATCTTTATCGTCCATAGTAGTCTCCCATAGGTTATAGCTATATATATTTAGTATACCATAAGCTATTGAAAAGAGGGGAGAACTATATGTATAGGAAGAGGAGGGTACAGTTATGCTTAATGGCATAATTATAGCAACTATAGTAGTGACGATTGCCTTGGGATATAAGACAAAGATAAATACAGGGCTCTTTGGAATGATTTTTGCTTATATTATTGGAACATTTGCTTTAGGTTTAAAACCAGCAGAAGTAATAAAAATGTGGCCGGTAAGCATATTTTTTGTTATCTTAGCTATTTCTTTATTCTATAACTTTGCTATTTCAAATGGAACGTTAGAAGTACTATCACAACATATGATGTATAGAACACGTAGCTTTCCTAAGATGCTTCCGTTAGTAATTTTCTTTGCGGCAACGATTATAGCGGCACTAGGGGCAGGTTTTTTTGCTGTGATGGCATTTTTTGGACCTATTACTATCATATTGTGTAGAAAAACAGGGCTTAGTCCATTGATTGGTGCTCTAGCAGTTAACTATGGAGCGCTTTGTGGTAATAATTTTATGGTTAGTCCCGGTGGTGTAGTTTTTATTGGTTTGATGAATCAAGTTGGATATGAAGCAGTGTCATATGGATATGCGTTCCAAATTTTCTTGGCGTCTTTGGTTATTCCCATTATTGTATTAAGTGTGTTGATATTAATCAATAAAGGTAAAAAATCTTCACACGTGATAGATATCCCTAAACCTCAAGCGTTTAATGGAATTCAGAAAAAGACATTGACTTTAATTTTTACTATGGTAACTATAGTTTTGATATTCCCTTTACTACATACTTTTATACCTTCGGTAAAATTATTTGCTTCTTTGGGGAAATCTATTGATGTTGGGCTTGTTGCCATTATTTTCACTGTTATCGGTTTGTTGCTAAATATAGGTTCGGAAAAAGATATTATAAAAAATGTTCCGTGGGGAACTCTTTTAATGATCTGTGGTGTGGGAATGCTTATTTCTGTAGCAATCAAAGCAGGTACAGTAAAAATGATTGCTAGTTGGGTAACGGCTGCTTTACCAACAGCCATTGTACCAGTTGTTATGGCTGTAATTGGAGGCTTTATGTCTTTCTTCAGTAGTACTATGGGTGTAGTAACACCAGCTCTATTTCCTGTTGTTCCAGGTATTACAGAGGCTTCTGGTATCAGTGCTGGAATTTTATTTTCAGCTATTGTTATTGGCGCTCAAGCAACGGCTATTTCGCCATTCTCTTCCGGTGGTAGTTTGATGCTTAGTTGTGTTGGGGATGATGAACGAGAAAAAATGTTTACTGACTTGATGTTTAAAGGGGCACCTATTTGCTTGGTGTCTTCTATAGCTTATGCATTCATGATTAACCTTTTCTTCTAATATATAGGGATATTTTTCTTTTCGTATTTATCATTAAGATTTATTGTAGGAGGCTAATATGAAATATACAGACGCTCATGCACATGTTTTTGAGCCGGGGTTACCGTTAGCAAATGTACGACGTTATGCTCCGGAGTACAAGGCTACGAAAGAAATGTTTGCAAATCAATTGGATTCTCATGGAATGCAGCGAGGTATTTTAATTCAACCTAGCTTTTTAGGAACCGATAATAGCTATATGATAGATGCTATCGATACATATCCTGATAAATTATATGGGGTTGCTGTTATTGAACCAAATGTAGATTTTGATGTACTTAGGGTATGTCAAATATTTTGTGTAAACTCTTAAAAATCTTTGTCATACTTTTCCA
>Cam_p2__coassemble_1634_pt1 | contig 15837 bp, 16 predicted proteins | sample Cam_p2__metabat2_low_PE_032 | metagenome-assembled genome bin Cam_p2 | reverse complement strand
ATTTATTTTTACTTGACAGAACAAAATTTAAGAGTAATAATTAATTTATAAATAAAATAATTCTATGTTAAAAAATATATAGAAAGGGTGAAACGTATAAATGCGTTTTTCGTTGTATTTCACGCTGGCGCATAATCGGCTTCCTACAGAGCTACGGCGTTCTATCATTAGCTTTATCAAAAATGCATTGACAGAAGCCAATGATGGAAGATACTTCACATCGTTTTTTCAAAATACGATTAATAAGTGCTATACATTTTCGGTGGTATTAGACAAGCCGGTGTTCAGCAGCGAATGCATTACTATTGAAAAACCTCGTATGAAGGTTAGTTTTTCGGCAACGGACGAGTCCAATGGGTTAGGTCGAATTTTCTTGAATTGTTTAATAAAACAAAAGCATAAAATATATCCGTTGGCGTTGCAAAATCAGATGACCTTGGATCGTATTCAACTGGAACGAGACCAGAAAGTAGTAAGTGATCAAGTCTTGGTACGTACAAGTCCCGGTGGTGGACTGGTAGTTCGTAATCATGATAGAGACACGAACAAAGATAGCTACTATTGCTGTGATGATGCCGATTTTGTAACGGAGTTGGAGCGTTCGCTGTCCGATCAGTTAGATCGAGCCGGCTTTAAGGACACGGCCATTACAGTTACAGTGGCGGAAGCAAAAAAAGTTATTGTGTCACATTTTGGTCTTAAATTGCCTATAACAGTGGGATATTTCATTCTTTCCGGTAATCGATTTACTCTTCAATATTTGCTTGATGCAGGGATTGGCAGTCGACGGTCGCAGGGGTTTGGCAAAATTGACAAAGTACAGGTATAAAAAGGTAGAAGGTGTAAAGGCATAGCCTACAAGTTACTTGTGAAAGATATATAGCTTGGAAGGAGGGATACTGTGTTAATACATAATCCGGAAGGGAGTCAATTTGATACGTCAATCTTTGCTTCCGACTGGCGTTATTCTGCAGCCATTATAGGCTTACGCGAATATTTGGAGTCGTGTGGCGTTGAGTACAATGAGGATGCCAGGGCATACAATCCGGTTATCGATTGTGAAGACGAATGTTTTCAGTTTAACATGACAGATATTACGGAAGAACAATATATTCAGTTTGTCGGTGAATTTTTCGGCCCCTTGTTACAGCCTTGTCAATTAGAGAGAAAATTACGCGAAGCAGCTCCGCTTAGTGAAGACGAATTAAAAGAATGCAATGACTTGTTGACAGGGCAAGGGTCCAATACGATTCTTAAGAAAATATTTAATAAAGAAAAGATTAGCGAGGAAAATCGTGCGGAGATTCTTGATACCTTGCGGGCCCATAAGCAAGAGCTGGTACTAGAAACATATCGCAATAAGAAAAATCTTTATGCTAACTATGCTAACACGAATATGCTGCTCAAAGAGGCCGGAGAGGCATGTCGGTTAAACGGTTACTATCTTGATGTACCTAAAAAGGGAAAATCACAAGGGTATGGCTTTGATAAGGGGAGAATCGACAGTACGGACAGTATTATTTTTGATTTTATTCCCTTTGCGTTTTCTGGCGGACGAATCAAGTATTTTATTAATAACAGCTATAGTATTAAGCAGATGATAGCCGTGGCAGGAAGTTTACGAAAGATTAAAGATGATGAGGAGAAGGAAGAACGCCGGTTAACAGATACGCAGGTGTTGTGGAAATTTTTAATCCATATCATAAAGCATAATCCGGGAGATATTGAAATCATTGTTAAGGATCAAGACAAGGGATTTTTTGAAACAGTATATGTTCGCGAGAAAGCGATGAAAATATTAGAAGGCATGGAAAAGACCTTTACTATGGATGATCATGCCAATCCGGGACAAAAGAAAGAAGTAACTTTTTATCAGGCGCTATCGCGTATTTATAAGAGCGACGGTAGTCAAGATTATATCGATATTCAAAAAGAGGTACTCAAAGCCGTTTTACAAGATACGTTGCTGGATAAATGGATTGAATTTTTTCTTAAGGAAAATGAATTTACGGCCAATGCGCATGTAAAGGCAGTGATTCATCGACTGATAGAAATAAACCTACAAATTAGAACTGGAGGGGATACGATGAAGAAAGCAGCAAAGCAAGCTTGGGCCTGTGCACAAGAAGTGCGAAAAAGCCCGACTGTTAAGGAAAATAAACTACGAACCTATCGGACGAAATTGCTCAGTGCGATAGTCGGGCATAACTATGATAAAGCCAGCCAAATACTACTTCATTTATCGATTTACAGTGGTATATATTTCCCCTTTGCCAGTGAAATATTTGCTGATTTTGAACAGAATAAGGACGTATTTTACACCTTTATCGAAGCATTAGGGGCACCGGAAAAAGTAGAAGCATCGTCATCGGGTGTCAATGAATAAGTAAGGAGGAGAACCAATGAAAGCAGTAACGATAACAGTCATTGCTAACATGACATCAAATTATTCGGAAGGATTGGGGAATATTTCAACGGTGCAAAAGGTAGTTCGTAATCAACGCAGTTATGCTATCCGAAGCCGAGAAAGTTTAAAGAATGCGCTTATGGTGCAAAGCGGTTGGTATGATGAATTAGCCACCACTGTTGACGGCGCCGTACAAAAGGCTGTATCCGAAGTAAAAAATGCGGCTACCTGCCGCGCTCTCGATGCAGGCTATATGAATACGAATGTTAAGGTAGCCGGTGATAAGGGAAAGGCTACGTATATCCGCAAGAGTTCTTTTTTTCTAACCGATGCCATTTCGGTGGACCCCTTTGCCGATGAAACGCGATTCCATAATAATTTGTATTTAGCCACTATCGAAGCCAAACAGCAGGGGCTGAATGTACAAAACAGTGCTGATAAGGTAGGTCTTATGCCATATCAGTATGAATATGATAAATCCTATAAAGTATACAGCTTAACTATCGACTTGGAACAGCTGGGGCGAGATGATAATTTTAATGCCGAGGCTCCTAAAGAAGAAAAAATTGCTCGTATTAATGCGCTGTTAGATGCTGTCCGCGATTTGAATTTAGTTGTAAAAGGTAATCTGGATAATGCAGAACCTATTTTTGTAGTCGGAGGGATTAGTCCGCGTCGTACACACTATTTTGAAAATGTAGTTCACATGAAGAATGGGGCGTTACAGCTTACGGAAGATTTAAAGAATAAATTAGACCAAGGCTTCCATTGCGGATTCTTAGAAGGCGGCGCATTTACCAATGAAGAAGAGGTTAAAGCAGTATTAAAACCGGAATCGGTAAGTGCCTTCTTTGATAGGGTCAAAGCTGATGTAGCTGCGTACTATGAAGGAAAGTAGGAGGAAATCACAATGAAAGCGGTACGATTGCACGTAACGCAGCCGGTGGCCCACTATCATCGCGGTGAATCCATTGATAACCGCATGACATATCCCTTACCGCAGCCGTCGACCGTCATCGGGGCGTTACATGCGGCGTGTGGATATAACTCCTATCATCCTATGGATGTGAGTATCCAAGGAAGATTCGGTTCGTTGCAGAAAGAAATTTTTACGAGCCATTGCTTTTTGAATACAGTTATGGATGACCGTGGCATGTTGGTTAAGGTGCCGAACGGTGAGTTTTTATCCGGACAATATATTCCGGTAGCCAAGGCAAAGAAATCGCAAGGGAATAGCTTCAAGAAGGGGATTACCATTGACGTTCTTAACGAAGAGCTATTGGAAGAATATCGGGAATTACTGAAAAAAAAGGATGCCTTTGATGAGGAAAAGAAAGGGCGCCTTGCCGATGTATGTAATCCTTTGGAAAAGGAAGCCAAAGAACTACTGGCGGCTGCTAAGAAAGCAGACAAAGAAGAAGCGAAGGCGCTAAAAGAAAAAGCAAAGGCATTAAAAGCAGAAGCAAAAGCGTATAAGGATGAGTTTAAGGATCGCGAAGAGCGAGAATACACGCTACCGATGAGCTGTTATAAGGATTTAACCACCATTCCTCAGTACTATGAAACCTTGTACGAAGTAGAGCTTGTTATTCATGTTCGGGCTGATGAAGACATATTACGCGATATTATGGAACATATAGATAATGTATCATGCATTGGTCGCAGCGAAGATTTTGTTACGATTGAGGATTGTCGGATGGTGGAATTATTCATCAACGAAACTGAAAAAGAGATACAATCACCATACACCATGTATGTATATAGTCCTGATTTTGACGAAATCATAAAGGCAACAGGATATCGTACAAAGTATTATGTATCTAAGGTATATCATCTGGAAGAGAAAACGGGAAAACGTATTTTTTCGAAGGTACCGGTTATACTTACATCATCGCCTTCGGTTGATGTTGAATGTGATGAAGACGGGCGCACGTTTATTGATGTAACAGAAGCGGATACGCCGTTAGTAGTTAATTTTTTATAGCAGTGACAGGTTAATTCGCCGTTATGGCACGTTGATTAATGGCGTGTCATGCGGCGATTTTTTAGTATTGAGGAGTCGGTATGGAGATAACAATAGCAAATAATGTACGCATGGATATTGATGTATTGTTCGAACGGCTATGCGAAGCCATCGCCACCAAAGAATTGTCACACTATTATGCGAAAGGTAAAGGGCGTGACGATCAGGACACTACGGCCTGGCAATCATTAAGGGATCACCTGAAAGCAGTGGCAACCAAAGCGAAGCAATTAATAGAGATTGGCGTACTTCCCGATGGCCCAATGGAGATTGTTGTAGGAAAAGGACAAACCGTGTACAAGAAGCATCCGGCGCTTATCGTTCTTTTGGCTGCTTTTTTCCACGACATGGGAAAATGTAATAAACAGTTTCAAAAACGGGTTAAAAGCCAGAAGAAGACATATTTTAACAGTGCAGAAGAATTGCCCCACAATTATTTGTCTATTTTTTGTACTCGCCAAGCGATAGACGGTGTGTATGCATTGGAGGATGCTGAATGGCAGGATTTAGTGTATGCGATAGCGCATCATCACTTTCTCTTTGATGACATGGCTAAACGCATCGATAAGAGTGCTGTTTTAGAAGAAGTTAAAGAAAAGTTTTTACAGAAATTCTGCGCAAAGGCGACAAAAGTAAAAAAGAGAACGCTACGGGATGGTCTTGATCGTACCAATGTAAAAATCCCCATTGAAATTTGGAATTACCGCGATTATATTACGGGACTGCTCATGTTATGTGATTATGCGGCCAGCGGCGATCGAGAGGTAGCCTACGCCAATGAATTTTTGGAAGAGACCATGGAGCATGTGGTGACAACGTGGCGAGAAAAAAATCCGGACGCCGAATGGAACGACTTACAGCGATATTGCAAAAATCATCGCAATGCGAATGTCATGATTACCGGTGAAACGGGGATGGGAAAGACAGAAGGTGCACTTTTATGGATTGGCAATGAGAAGGGGCTATTCTTTCTGCCGCTACGTACAGCGATTAATGCAATTCATAATCGTGTGGTGGAATATGTAACGGCATATTACCGCTCCAAAGGCTATGAAGACTATCGGCAACGTGTGCATGAGAGTACATCATTACTTCATTCTACCGGTTTATATCACTTGATGAAGACGGAAATCGAGGAGAGCCAAGAAGTAGACGTGGCTGCATCGAATGCGTCGGAACTCTTTTATGAATTACTGGAGTGGCGCGAACGAGCTAAACAATTTTCATTGCCCCTAATTATATCTACGGTTGATCAGCTCTTTGACTTTGTATTTCGCTTAAAAGGGTACCAGCGAAAAATGGCAACCGTAGCTATTTCTAAAGTAGTAATTGATGAAATTCAGATGTATGACCCCAGACTGTTGGCCTATTTAATTTACGGTTTGGAGTGTGCCGTGCAATTAGGAGGAAAAGTCGCTATCATAACAGCGACTATGCCACCATTCATTCGCGATTTATTGGTACAGCATATACCCTTTGACGGGGTAGATACCGAACCGGGACGTATTGTTGATGGGCGTAGACAGCTTCATGCACTAGGAAACCCGTCGTTTTTCAAAGCAAAGCCACCGCGCCATTCGGTATGCATACGACCTTGTAAGATTTCGGCCGAGGATATTTTGACTTGTTATCGTCGAAACGAAACGAAGGGTAACAGCAATAAAATTTTAGTTATATGTAATACCATTGCCGATGCACAGCGTATGTATATTGTTTTGCGCCAAGAAGTGGGTGAGGCAGTATCTATTTTTCACAGTCGGTTTACCGGTGTCGATCGAGCTAAAAAAGAAAGCCAGATTATATCCTTTGGCAGGACGGAGCATAGTGGATCCGGCATTTGGGTAACGACTTCGATTTGTGAAGCCTCGCTAGACATTGACTTTGATGTATTGTTTACGGAGTTATCTTACATAACATCGTTATTGCAGCGATTGGGACGGTGTAATCGGAAAGGCAATAAGCCGATTGATGTATGTAATTGTTACATTTATACGGACATTGAAGATGCCTATTTAACAGAGTCGTACGAGGCAGGCGATAGGAAAAAGGGATTCATCGACCGAGATTTGTATGAAGCGTCGAAGGACGTATTGTTAACACTCGTGGATGATACGATGGATCCGTGTTCTATCGGAGCGTGTGCGGGTATACCGGTGACGGAAGAAGAAAAATTGGCCTGGATTGAGACGGCGTTCACCATGGATAGGGTGAAGGACAGTCGATTTATGAAGGCGTATCGCCAGGAATATAGCGCGATACGAAACGGTGAGCTGGCCATTATTAAGAGTACAAATGATACGCCTGATGCAGTGATGGCGCGCAAGCTGCGGGATATTGATTCTATTGATGTGATTCCCGAAAAGGAAATTCTCTGTCATGACAGCCTTGATACCGATACATATGCGGCTATGGAGGCGGCCAAAGAAGTCCTTAATGATGGCAATGCTTCGGCAGCGGATAAGGAACGGGCACGGCAAACTATCCAGCAGCATACCGTATCGGTACCCGGGAGTATTCGGTATCCAAGAAAAGATGGTACATTGGCAATAAGTAAATTATGTTATGAGGTTACACCGTATTGGAAAATTCCCAGAACCACACTGTACTATGACAATACTATTGGTTTAATTATGAAGGAGGATATAGCTAGCGCCTATGAGGCCATGCTATCTCATACCGACGATGAAGCAAGCGGGAGAAATAATATGCTGTAAGCGCAGGGAGGTGAACGGTGATGAGTACATCGAATATACGGGTTACCGGCGTTATGCTTTACTACTATCTGGTGTGCCCGCGTAAGCTTTGGTATTTTGCTAACGGAATTACATTGGAGCAAGATAATGAATTGGTACAAATCGGGCGCGTTATCGATGAACAAACTTTTGCCAAAGAGGATAAGCATATCGAGATTGATGCGGTGATTAACATTGATTTTATTAAATCCAAGAAGGAGATTCACGAAGTAAAGAAGAGTCGTGCAATAGAAGAGGCATCCATTTGGCAAATTAAATACTATTTGTATTATTTGAAAGAGCGTGGTGTTACAGGCCTTAGCGGCGTTATCAATTACCCATTATTAAAAAGGAAAGAACGCATTACATTGACAGCAGATGATGAGCAGGTGCTTGACGATATGCTGGTAGATATTCGGCGTATTGTGACAGACACGAAACCACCGGAGCTAACAACTAAAAAAATTTGTAACGCCTGTGCGTACTATGATTTGTGCTATTTGTAAGAGGTGGGATTATGAAACAGAGCTTTTACATCTATTCGGCAGGGCGCTTGGAACGTAAGGATAATACGGTTCACTTTGTAACGGCAGAAGGCAAGGGGAGATATCTTCCTATTGAAACGATTAGTGATTTATATATTATGGGAGAAGTAGATGTTAACAGTCGGTGTTTAAACTTTCTGGGGGCAGCTAATGTGGCCGTTCATTTTTTTAATTATTATAGCTTTTATACAGGTTCTTTTTATCCGCGAGAAAAACAAGTGGCAGGAAAATTATTGGTTAAACAGGTGGAGCACTACCAAGAAGCAGATAAACGATTGGCCTTGGCTAAGGCGTTTGTTCAAGGGGCTATGGACAGTATGTATAGAAATCTGCGCTATTACAACAGCCGCGGTAAGGATGTGTCATCTATGATGGGAGAAATAAAAGCGATGGAAAGACCATTGTCGCGGGCCATGACAATTCAAGAGGTTATGGGCTGTGAGGGGATGGCACGTAAAGCATATTACAGCGCATGGAATACCATCGTAGATCAAGAAATTAATTTTACGAAACGAGAAAAACGGCCACCGACTACTATGATTAACTCCCTGATATCATACGTTAATATGTTGATTTACACGAAGGCACTAGGCGAAATATATCATACAGCACTAAATCCGACGATTAGCTATTTACATGAGCCGGGAGAGAGACGCTTTTCTTTGTGCCTTGATATTACGGAAATATTTAAGCCACTTATCGGTGATCGTTTGATTTTCCGTCTGCTAAACAAGAAGCAGATTACGCAGAAAAGTTTTACGGAGGGACTAAATTACCTGCATCTGAAGCCTGAAGCATCACGGCTGATTGCCGGTGAACTGGAGGAAAGCTTGAAGAAAACTATTATGCATAAGGACTTGGGTCGCCAGGTATCTTATCAATATTTGATGCGGTTGGAATGCTTTAAGTTAACGAAGCATTTTATTGGTGAAAAAAATTACGAGCCCTTTGTTATCTGGTGGTAGTACTGATGTGTGATAGTATAGTGTTAGAGCTATAGGTGTAATATTGGCTATCACTGCGGGAGGTATAATATGTATGTTATTTTAGTGTATGACATTGCTAAGGATGAGAATGGGGCAAAAGCATGGCGGCGGATTTATTCTATTTCTAAACAATATTTACATCATGTGCAAAACTCTGTTTTTGAAGGCGAATTGACAGAGTCAGGCATTGTTAAATTGCGAGTAGAACTAAAACAATGGATTCGCGATGATCTTGATTCTGTGTTGCTTTTTAAGAGCAGTGGGTCCAGATGGCTCAAAAAAGAGGTGTGGGGAAAGGAAGATAAAGCAACATCTAATTTTTTATAGGTATCTTTATTTATGAAGAGAATAGAAATAGAGAGGTTCATATATCATATGCGTGTCATTTGTTAGATTTGACCGCTAGGATATATGAACCTCTCTGTTCTTATGCGATTAAATTGCCGAGGTATAAGGAAGCCTTTTCGGTTATTACATCTTTACTGTTTCACCTTCCAAAGCAGCTTCTGCTTCTTCTTGCTTTATATAGTCAAAGTAGCGTTTGGTTTCGGCAATGATAACGCCGGTTAAACCAAGAAGCGCGATTAGGTTAGGAATTGCCATGAGACCGTTGACGATATCGGCCAATACCCAGATAGCTTCCAGTTTAAGGAAGGGACCGCAAGCGATAAGACCGATAAAGATTAACCGATACGGGAGAATAGCTTTCACGCCTAACAGGTATTCGATACAGCGTTCACCATAGTAATTCCAACCGAGAATAGTGGTGAAGGCGAATAGGGAAAGTCCAATCATGAGGAGAAGACTGCCCAGATTGCCATATACGGAAACGAATGCTTGCTGTGTCATAGCGGCGCCGTTAAATTTGCCGGACCAAGCTCCGGTTACGATAAGCGATAAACCGGTAAGCGTACAGATGATAATAGTATCGATGAAGGTACCTGTCATAGAGATGAGACCTTGTTCGGCAGGCCATTTTGTTTTTGCTGCAGCAGCTACGATAGGTGCACTGCCGAGGCCGGATTCGTTGGAGAATACACCGCGAGCTACACCGTTGCGAAGCGCCATCATTACCGTGGCACCGAGGAAACCGCCGGTAGCGGCTGTAGGTGTGAACGCACTTTCAATGACGGAAGCAATAGCGGCCGGTAGGGCATCGATATTAAAAATGAGGATGCCTGCAGTAATTATTAAATACAACAGAGCCATAGTCGGCACGAGTTTGCCGGCTACACGAGCAATGGATTTCAATCCGCCAAGGGTAATAGCGGAGACCAAGACAGTGAGCACTATACCGGTATATTCCACAGGGATACCGGCTGCTAGCTGAGTAATTTCAACGATGGAGTTTACCTGGGCAAAGGTACCGATGCCAAAGTAGGCACAAAGTACGCCGAATAAAGCGAAGAGCACAGCTAAGGGGCGATACTTTTCTCCAAGTCCCTTTTCAATATAGTACATAGGACCGCCGGCAATATTGCCATTTTTATCAACGCTGCGGTATTTCACGGCTAAGAGACCTTCCGCATACTTGGTGGCCATACCGAAGAATGCTGCCAGCCACATCCAAAAGAGGGCACCGGGGCCACCGGCTTTCAGTGCCGTAGCTACGCCAACGATATTACCGGTGCCGACGGTAGCAGCTAAGGCGGTCATCAGTGATTGAAAGCTGTTCACATCGCCGGACCCATCATTTTTAGAAGTGAAAATTAAGGTAAGGGCACGAGGCAGACGAACAACCTGCAATACACCGAGCCGTACGGTCAGCCAGATACCGGTGCCGACTAATAACATAAGAAGGGGTGGCCCCCATACAAACGAATCAATTTGGTTGAGTATATCTAACATACATACGTCTCCTTTTTCTCAAATAGTAGGAAATGTGGTGGTGTTTTTGGTAATAAAAAAACACCGGAATATGGAATATACTCTGGTGCAAACGAAGTCGTTACTATGGTGGCTTATTACGCCGGGCTGCAGCCTACCGGCATGATAAGATACCAATATAAGCAATAAAAGGCAAATGTATAAAAAGCAAATGTATCACCACGGGTAATATCTACATTGCCGCGTATTACTTGGTTGTAACAATTTACGATGAGCTCTGTCCTTTGGCCTGAGAGATAAGGGATTGATTCGTAACTGACATTCCAATGATGGTTTATCGTGTTACATCGATCAGTCCCGTGCACCTTCGGCGCCCATTTAAGGGACTCTCCAGAGTTGTGTCCGCATACGGTTCCGCTCTTGTGAGCACCTGAGAGTTTTGCTCCTTCGGTAGGTAATCCTTCTCCCATATGTTTCATCCACGCCATATTGATTTGATGGACCTAATTATAACGAGGTCAATGAAAAAAAGCAAGAGGTTTGCACAAAAAAATCTACATACAAGAGAAGAGTGTATCTTGTATGTAGATTTTCTTAGTCGCGTAGTCGTGTCAGCTCAATACATTCCTTGCCGGTAAGCTGCTCAATATCCATGACTAACATGTGCATGGACGGGCCACCGGTGGCGATTTCTTGTTCGCGTCGATCCATGGTAATCAAAGATTCCGGAGCGTAACGATCGGCCAAGATATGGGCTGCCGCCATAAATTCTTCCTTGTCGGTAATGATGCGTATGCGTCCGAAGGCAATCGCACTGCGGTACAAGGTGGTAAATTTATGAGGGATAACAAGGTCGCTGTCGATAACAGTGAAGCTGGCTTTGTCATTAGTTGTAAGAGCATCGATTTTATGCCCTGAAAGAGCGGAGTGAAAATAGAGTTTATTATTTTTATAGGCATAGCTGATGGGAACGCCGTAAGGATATCCATCATCGCCAATGACAGAGAGTACACCGGAGGTGTTCTGCTGTAAAATAGCTTCGGTTTCACTCATGGGAAGCTGTTGTTTGTGGCGGCGCATAGAACGGAACATAGACTCATCCTTTCTGTAGAAAATGTATAATCATTGCATGTCGACCAATACCATTATATACTGAGGATAACAAAAAGAGAATGGAGGAAAGGTATAATGAGCGTAGGCAAGACATATATTCTCTGTTGTCCCACATTAAAGCGTGAACTATTGGCCGCCTTAGGTGTGGAGGAAGATAAGGTAACTAATAAAAAGGCAACGGCTACTGTGAGGGCCGGTGAGTTAAGTACACCAACGGTAATTTATTTACCTGCCGGATTGCACAGTGATCCTAAGAAACTGCAGCGCTATGTACAAGAGCAGATTGATAAGTTGACCGATGCAATGCGTATCATCGTTTGTCCATCCGGTTGTGGCGGAGGTACTATTGGTTTGCGTGCAACACATGGTGAGCTGATTCTACCGCGCACGCGTGATTGTCTTGATATTCTTCTTAGCGGTAAAAGTCTTACTACGTTGCAACGACCTAAGCACAGTATTTTTTTAACAGCTGATTGGGCTGATTACATGAAGCAGTCTACTCTTGACTTGGATAGTCTCGTGAAGAGTAAAGGCCGTGAAGCGGCGGAAACATTTTTGCGACAGATTTATAAGGACTTCAAGGATTTTTACATTATCGACACGGGTACGTATAACACAAAAGAAGTAGAAGAGTATATCCGTCCGTTGGTGAATGTACTGGATGGGCGGATTCTAAGCGTCAAGGGAACATATGGTGTGTTACGTAAAATTGCACGACAGCAATTTGATGAAGACTTCTTGATCGTACCGAAAGGCGGAGAAGTGCCGCCATCATACTATACGATAGATACGGATCTTTAAGTACAGACGTGAAGGCGGGGTGTGAATGAAACAGTCTACATTGTTTATTGATAAGGCAATTTCGGCGGCGAATTCCTATTGGAAGGCATACAGTAAAGTACCGTTTTTAGTTGCTATGGAGAAAGGAACTCTTTCGCAGGATGCGTTTAGAGATTATATAGTGCAGGATAGCTTATATTTACGGGCCTATTTAAAATGTTTTGGTTATGCCGTAGCAAAGAGTCGCACGCTTCGCGAAATGCAGCTTTTTTACGAAGCCCTCGGTTATGTAAGTGACGGAGAAAATAAAACGAGGTTAGCATATTTAGAAGAGTTTGGACTTAGTGATGCTGATATCGATGAGATGACACTAAAACCGGTGGGTAAGGCATATGCTGAGTTTTTGTTGACTACGGCAAAACAGGGAACAGTAGAGGATATTGTCATGGTCACCATGCCGTGTCTCATGGGCTATTATGATGTGTTTATAACATTGGTAGGGCGGTCGCCGCATTTGGCACATGGGTATTACGCGCCGATGGTTGCCGATTATACATCATCACGTTATGCTGCCTATATTGAAAGCTGGCGACAGGAGGTAGAGCGCCTGTGTGCTGGACTTGATAATGAAAGACAAGCGGCACTCATTGATTTGTTTGTTGAGGCTAGTCGGCATGAGTTGGCCTTTTGGAAGATGTTATTGTGATTTCATAAAAAATAGTACTATCTTAATTTAATAAAATTGGTAGATATTAATAGATACTAACTACCTTGCAGTCTTTTTTACACTGACAATTGTGTGTAATAGACTCTCGTGATATAATAAGTCAACTCCTGGCCATATAAGGCATTAGCGGTGTATATTAAGTGCAGATACATATGTTGTCATTGACAGGAGAGATTTGAGAGAAAGAGTATATGTAAAAGAGAGAGGTGTTATTATGGCACAAAATTTATGGAATCTAGTGACAGAACTAAAATCTGATGCTTATGAATGGGTTGGACTTAGTCATAGGCTGAACAATGAAAGTCCGGTGTGGTCCGGTATTCCCAAAGGCTCCGTTGAACTTGGAAAGCCTTGCTTTGATTGGGATAACGATATTTTGGAATGCCAGATTCAAACGTTTAAGTTCCCCGGACAGTTTGGTACACATATCGACTTTCCCGGACACTTTGTACGCGGTGCAGCATTAGCGGAAGCCTTTGGACCTTATGATATGGTATATCCGTTGGTGGTAATCAATGTGGCGGATAAGGTAGCGAAGGATCAAGAGTATGCCGTGACGGTAGAAGATATTAAAGCCTTCGAAGCCGAGTATGGTCAAATTCCGGAAGGTGCTTTCGTAGCATTGCGTACGGATTGGTATAAGCGTTGGCCAAATATGGATTTACTCAGCGGGGTTGATGCGGATGGGGTTGAGCATGCGCCGGGGTGGTCACTGGAGGCACTGCGCTATATTTATGAGGAACGCAATGCTGCCGGTAATGGTCATGAAACACTAGATACCGATGCATCGTATATAGTACGTGAACATGGTGATTTGGTTTGTGAACGCTATGTATTGTCTAAAGGAAAAATTCAGATAGAGTTACTGGCTAATCTTGATAGGGTAGCACCTACCGGTGCCGTGTTGTTTGCGGCGTGGGCTAATATTGAGGGAGCCAATGGATTACCGGTACGAGCTGTGGCAGTGCAGCCAAAACGCTAGAAAGGAATTAGTAAAAGATGATCAATATTCTGTTCGTCTGCCACGGCAATATTTGTCGGTCACCAATGGCAGAGTTCGTTATGCAAAAGTTAGTAAATGAAGCGGGGCTGAGCGATCAGTTTCGGATCGCGTCGGCAGCAACGTCTCGTGAAGAAATAGGAAACGATGTTCATTATGGGACAAAGCAAAAAATGGCAGAGATGGGCGTGCCGATATGGCGACGTGAAGCGCGGCAGATGACGAAGCAAGATTATCTTTCCTATGAGTATGTTATCTTGATGGATGACAATAATTGGCGCAACACAATGCGAATTATTGGTAAGGATCGGGATAATAAGGTGTATAAGGCTATGTATTTTACAACACCGGACGTGTCGCTACAGGCAGATGAAGGTCAGCGGCGAGCGCCGCGTGACGTGAAGGATCCATGGTACACAGGGAATTTTGATGAAACCTATGATGATGTCATTGTAAGCTGTACGAATTTACTGGCAGCCATTCGGCACAAGCATGGAATATAAAAAGAAGGTTCTTCTATGAGTACGGATAGTGTCATAGAAGAACCTTTTTTTTATAGATTTTGTAGATTTTGTAGATTTATAGACTTACGAAACACTTCTGTATGACTACGATAGGAGAGTAGTTTTTTGTAATCCAAATGACAATATAAAATTAATCTGTTCCCACTCTTTCGGTGGTGTGAATACGTGTTGCATGATGCATACGACGGCACTCGCGATAGGAAAGGCTGCGCTTTATATCTTGCGTAGTGATGGTAAATAAATCGGAAAGTTCATAGTCAAGGGCAAAGGCGACTAAGCATAATTGACTCATAGTGATACCGCCGGCTCTTTCACCTCGCTCGAGGCTACTGATATAGCTTACGCTTAGACCGGTAATATGGGCCAAGCTTTTTTGTGACACGTCTAACGAATAGCGGCGAAAGGCTAACTTTCTTCCCACACAAAGGGCCAGTTCATCAATTTTCTCTTCCGGGTTTGAAAGAGTCTCGAACAGACGATCATCCAAGGAATTTTTTTCTTGTAAGAAAAGGTGGGCTATTTCTTTGAGTGAAAATAGCTTTTCCAATAGTTGTGTACATCTTCTTTCTTTGGTTAGATTCTTCGCTTGTTGGAAAGCAAAGGGGTATTAGCGATTTTGGTAGTCGCACTTGTCATAATAATACAAGCGTTCAATATCTTTTAAGGAAATGCTGAAGAGTTCACCGAGTTGAAAGTTTACAGCATGGGCGATGGTCCATAAAATTTGTAAGGTAATGCCGGAGCAGTTGCGACCACACTCGATTTTACTGATGTAGCTGGTGCTGACACCGGCGCGTTTTCCAAGCTCCTTTTGTGATAAATTCATGTTATAGCGACGTTCGGCCAATTTTCGCCCTATACAGCGGAATACGATGAGTAGTGTTTCCTTACTTTTTTCAGGATCAAAGTGGAATAAACAGTTATACGCACCGTCAATGAGTCCCTTTTCGTTAGCAAGCGATATATGGCTAGATGGTTCGGTAGGGGATGAATTATTCGGTGACTTCTTAGAATTTGATGTGTGAGAAACGTTGGCGGATATACTCTGTGTACTTCCTTCCGGTTCTTCTGAATTTGATACTAACACTCTTTTTTTCATTACTTAGACACTCCTTAATAAAAAGGGAGTGTAAAATAGTTTGTGTAAACAGGTTAATATACTAGGCTCAATTA
>Cam_p2__coassemble_1489_pt1 | contig 17906 bp, 9 predicted proteins | sample Cam_p2__metabat2_low_PE_032 | metagenome-assembled genome bin Cam_p2 | reverse complement strand
GAATAATTGAGCCTAGTATATTAACCTGTTTACACAAACTATTTTACACTCCCTGTACTTAGAGAATTGGATAAGCATAATATCATTGGGATTCGATTAAATCTTTATGGTAAAGAAATCCCTGATTTAAGCACACCCGTTTGGCAGCAATGTTTAAGTTATATTAGAGAATTGAATTGGCATGTAGAACTTCATATTGATGCCTGCGTGTTACCAAGGTTAATTACTCCTTTATTAGAGGCCGGAGTAAAAGTAGTAGTTGATCATTTTGGTAAACCTAATATAGAAGATCCTTTGGGAGATGAAGGGTTTCAATATTTATTAAAGCAAGGCAATACTAAAAGAGTATGGGTGAAGGTATCAGCGTGTTATCGCTTAGGTGGTTTTGAAAAAGGCTTGGAAATAGCAAAAAACTTGTTACCACATTTATTAAATTCTTTTGGACCGAGACGATTATTATGGGGAAGTGATTGGCCACATACGCAAAATGAAAGCACTATGACATATGATCGTGCTTACGAAGCAATGAACGAGCTTATAGGAAGTGATATACGCGAAGATATTTTATCTACTTCTGTTGATGAGCTTATCTATCTGTAACGATAAATAAAACCTATGATAGATACTAAGAATTAACTGTTTGTACTTATGACGAAGCGGCGCTAGGATATAGACAAGACATGGATATTGCGTTTTATTACGAAGGTAAGGATAAACAGTAAACGGAGGATGGACAGATGGTAACATTACTTTCAGACGGAGTCTTTCTTCGCAACGGAGAAGAATTAATAGAAGCTAAGAGCGTGCAGGCTCATGATGCGGGCTGGGATGCTAAGGAAGCAGCCAAACAGACGATGGCGTATCGGATTTTAAAAGCGCATCAGCAAGCAGATGGCATGGAGAATCTTAAATTGAAATTCGATGCATTGGCTTCGCATGACATTACGTATGTGGGCATTATTCAGACAGCGATTGCCAGTGGTTTAAATGAATTTCCTATCCCGTATATTTTGACAAATTGTCACAATAGCTTGGCTGCCGTAGGTGGTACGATTAACGAAGACGATCATGTATTCGGGTTGTCGGCAGTGAAACGGTTTGGTGGCACATACGTACCTCCGCATATGGCGGTTATTCATCAATACATGCGTGAAATGATGGCCGGTGGCGGTAAGATGATTCTTGGTTCCGACAGCCATACTCGCTATGGTGCGTTGGGGACGATTGCTATTGGCGAAGGCGGGCCGGAGCTTGTTAAACAGTTACTGGGTCGCACCTACGATATTAAACGCCCCGGTGTTATCGCTATTTATTTAAAAGGCAAACCGGGCCATGGCATTGGACCGCAGGATGTGGCGTTGGCCATTGAAAAAGCTGTCTTTGCTAACGGCTTTGTAAAAAATAAAATTATGGAATTTGTCGGTCCCGGCGTGAGCGAGTTGTCTGTTGATTTCCGTAACGGTGTGGATGTAATGAGTACGGAAACGACATGTCTTTCTACTGTATGGCGCACGGATGACAAAGTGAAGAACTTCCTCGCCTTACACGGTAGACCGGATGCGTTTAAAGAAATGAACCCCGGAGAGGTAGCTTACTATGACGGCGCTGTTGTGGTAGATATGTCCAAACTGGAATCGATGATTGCCATGCCGTTCCATCCGAGCAATGTATATACAATTAAAGAAGTAAATGAAGGCGGTAAGGAATTGCTTCGCCATATTGAAGAGCAAGCCGTTAATCAGTTAGATAATACGTCGTTAACATTGGGCTTGGCCGACAAGTATTACGATGGTAAGATGCATTGTGACCAAGGCATTATTGTCGGTTGCTCCGGCGGTTTGTACGAAAACCTGGTAGCAGCAGCCAGTATTGTCGGCGGTAAAAGTGTGGGAAACGGACGATTTGCTTTTAGCGTGTATCCGTCCAGCCAGCCGATTTATTTAGAGCTTATGAAGAACGGTGCATTGGTTGATTTGATGGAAGCCGGAGCCATTGTACGCACAGCCTTCTGCGGACCTTGCTTCGGTGCCGGAGATACGCCGAATAACGAAGGCTTCAGCGTGCGCCATGCGACACGTAATTTTCCGAATCGGGAAGGTTCGAAACCGGGGAACGGTCAAATTTCTTCCGTCGGCCTTATGGATGCTCGCTCTGTGGCAGCTACGGCGATTAACGGCGGCGCGCTTACCCCGGCCACGGAAGTAGCTTATGATGAAAGCGTACCGGAATACCATTTCGACGGTAAACCGTACGAACATAAAGTATACAGCGGTTTTGGTCATGCGGATGCAAAGGAAGAATTGGTATATGCACCGTCCATAAAACCGTGGCCGTCTATTAAGGCATTGAATGATAATATTGTATTAAAAGTAGCGGCGTACATCGATGATCCGGTAACGACAACAGATGAATTAATTCCGTCCGGCGAAACATCTTCTTATCGGTCCGATCCGTATGCCTTGTCTGAATTTGCTTTAAGCCGTAAGGTACCGGAATATGTTGGCCGTGCAAAAGCGGTACGCGCCATGGAAAAAGCGCGTCAAGAAGGTAAGTTAGCTGAATTGGCAGATCCGTATGAAGCAGTAACGACGGCGATGCAGTTACAAGTAACACCGGAAGAATTTTGGAGCCATGCTTCCATCGGCAGCGTTATCTATGCGAATAAACCCGGGGATGGTTCCGCTCGTGAACAGGCCGCTTCCTGTCAACGCGTACTCGGTGGGGCGGCCAATATTGCCCGTGAATATGCGACGAAGCGCTATCGCAGTAATGTAATGAACTGGGGAATGCTACCATTCCTTATCGATGAGACCGACAAAAATGCATTCGGTGTAGGTGATTATATTTGGGTGCCGAATGTACGGAAGATATTAGAATCCGGTGAAGATACGTATACAGCGTACGTCATCGATGCGAAGGGCCACACAAAAGAGATTACTTTGCATTTAGGTGAATTGGAAGCAGAGGAAAGACAGATTATGGCAGCCGGTTGCTTGATTAATCATTATGCCAAAGCATAAGAGATAACGGTTTGAATTGTTGATAAGAAATAGCAATTTAATAGGTGTGACAAATTCATTGCACCGAATTCTCCTTGGTTCTCTGTAATGTGTTTGTATATAGAAGCTATATGGGTAGGATAGCTATGAAGGTCGGCAAGGAATTTAATCCCTTGCCGATTTTTATATTTATAGTTATAGTTACATGAAGAATGCAGATGCGGTGAGAAAAATCGATAATATGTATCTCTCTTAACAAGTAAATTTATAATATGTGACTGGTAGTGGAAATTTGTAGTGTCCATTTTCTATAGACAACAGCAAACAAGGAAATGAATTTTTAGTAAACCACTTGTATTTTTCTTTGATGCCGGAAAGGCATTCATTACGGATACAAGATACATAAGGCGTGACGCTTTATAAGTGGATTGAATTTAGTAAAAATAAGGATTTGTATCACTAAACGATATAAGTAAAATGGAAGCAAACTCTTTCTTTGTATTGTGTATACATGATATAATGATGCCATCTTAGAATACTAGTATTTGTATTAGGTATAGAATAGTAGAGAAGATGTACAGTGAGTACGGACGTAATAGAAAGAGGTTGACAGTATGCGTAAAGAACATGATTTTTTAGGCGAACTTGAAGTATCCGATGAATTATATTATGGTGTACAGACCCTGCGTGCCTTGGAAAATTTTAATATTACAGGTAAACGTTTGGACCGTGATTTTATTCGCTCCATGGCTATGGTAAAAAAAGCCTGCGCTTTGGCAAATATGAAAACGGGCCGCTTGGATGCTACGATTGGTAAAGCCATTGTACGAGCTGCCGATGAAATTATTGCCGGTGGCTTTGTGGATCAGTTCCCGGTAGATCCGATTCAAGGTGGAGCCGGTACATCCTTTAATATGAATATGAATGAAGTATTGGCTAACCGCGGTTTGGAAATTTTGGGCAAACCGAAGGGAAGCTATGATATTATTTCGCCTAATAATCACTGCAATATGGCACAGTCTACGAACGACTCCTTTCCGACAGCTATTAAGGTTTGCGCTATTTTGAAGAGCAAACCATTATTGGCGGCATTGCAGCGTTTAGTTGATGAATTGGAACGCAAAGCGGAAGAATATAAAGAAATTTTAAAAATGGGCCGTACTCATTTACAGGATGCCGTACCGATTACATTAGGTCAGGAAATGGGAGCCTATGCTTCCGGGGTACGCCGAGGTATTCGTCGTATTCAGTCGGCTATTGCGGAAGCTCATATTGTAAACATGGGAGCTACTGCAGTTGGTACCGGTCTTAATGCGGAACCGTCGTACATTAAAGATGTTGTTGATGAATTGTCGGCTGTTGTTGGCGAAGAATTCCATACGGCAGATAATCTTATTGATGCTACGAACAATACGGATATTTTTGCCGATATTTCCGGCGGTTTGAAAGTTACAGCTTTGGTTTTGATTAAGATGGCCAACGACTTCCGTCTTATGGCATCGGGCCCACGTTGCGGTATTGGCGAATTGAAATTGCCGCCGCGCCAACCGGGTTCTTCTATCATGCCGGGCAAGGTTAATCCGGTTATTGCCGAAGTATTGAATCAAGTTTGCTACCAAGTAGTGGCCGATGATTTGGCAGTTACCTTAGGTGTAGAAAATGGTCAGTTTGAATTAAACGTAATGGAACCGGTTATTGCGTATAATCTTTTCAACTCCATGTGCTATCTTAAGAATGGTGTAAATACCTTTGTTGATAAATTGCTCATTGATTTACAGGTTGACCGCGAACAGTGTCAGCACTGGTTGGATCGAAGTGTTGGCATTGTAACTGCATTGTTGCCGCATGTTGGCTATGAAAATGCATCAATGTTAGCAAAAGAAGCCTACTCCACCGGTCGCGCTATTAAGGAAATTATTCTTGAAAAGGGATTGTTGTCCGAAGCCGATATGAACCACATCTTATCGCCGGCAGAAATGACGAAGCCGGGAATCGCCGGTGCGGATATTTTGAAGACACATGGCAACTAATATAAAGGTTTGTATATAATATAATACATATAATACAAAAGCTCGGCGCAAAGGAGTGAAGTATAGCTTCCGTTGCGTTGAGCTTTTTTATATAAGTTGCTTTACAAAAGAAAAATATAATGGTATAATACCTAATTGCAAATGCACATGGTTTCGTGTGCGATGAATAGTAAGCTATAACATAGTTCGTGATAAGGGGAAATCTTCCAAGGTTGTGCTGATACATGTAAAGCAAGGTTCAAAAAAGAGAGAGGGCCTTGCTTATTTTGTCATTGTATGAGCAGGAAAACTGAGACCTGGATTATTGTCGTTTGTCATACCGTTATAGAATAGATGGTAAGCCAATGAATATGAGAGGTGAAAGCTAGTATGTTCAAACCTGAACAGGTAGGTAAGAGAACTCGTTACACGTACGCTAAGATTGACGAAGTCTTAGAAATGCCACATTTGTTGGACGTGCAGCGCAAGTCGTACGAGTGGTTTTTGGAGAGTGGTTTACAGAATATTTTTGACGATATTTCTCCGATTAAAGATAATTCAGGAAATTTAGTGCTTTCCTTTGAAGGCTTTAGCTTAGGTGAGCCTAAATATGATATTAATGAGTGTAAGAATCGTGATGCTACGTATGCGGCACCGCTTCGTGTCAATGTACGGTTAGTGAATAATGACCCGGAACATAGCGATATTAAGGAACAGGAAGTATTCATGGGTGACTTCCCGTTGATGACTGAAACCGGTACATTTATTATCAACGGTGCGGAACGTGTTATCGTATCTCAGTTGGTACGCTCCCCGGGTGTGTACTATGGTAAAAACATTGATACTATGGGGAACCGTTTGTATGATTCTACGGTTATTCCTAACCGCGGTGCATGGATAGAATTGGAAACGGATGCTAACGAAGTTGTGGCTGTTCGCATTGACCGCAATCGTAAGCTGCCGGCTACCGTGTTGGTACGTGCCCTCGGTTGGAGTACGAACGAATCTATTTTGGAATTGTTCTGGAATGGTCAAACCGATGAAGACGGGCATCCCGTATATGATGAACGCTTGATTCGTACCTTGGAAAAGGATACTACGGAATCCAGCGAAGAAGCATTGGTAGAAATTTACAAGAAGTTGCGTCCAGGTGAACCGCCGACAGTAGAAAGTGCACGTAACCTGTTCGATAATTTGTTCTTTGATCCGCGTCGCTATGATTTGGCACGCGTAGGTCGCTATAAATTAAATAAAAAATTAGGCTGGCGCCAACGTATTTTCGGTACAGTGTTGGCAGAACCGATTGTGAATACGGAAACCGGTGAAGTTGTACTTGATGCCGGCACATATATGGGTGAAGAACAAATTGAGGTAGTAGCCCAGAGCGGTGTATTTGCCGGTGAAGGTACTGCTGAATTTTTCGTAGAAAATCCAGAAGGTACCGTATCTAAGGTTATTTGCAATAACAGTAATCTTGAGTATGATCATCGCACGGTAACTCGTGAAGATATGTTAGCCAATATCAGTTACTTACTTAATTTGATGGATGGTCTTGGACATACCGATGATATTGACCATTTGGGTAATCGTCGTCTTCGTTGTGTAGGCGAATTACTTCAGAATCAGTTCCGTATTGGTTTGACCCGTATGGAACGTGTGGTTAAAGAACGCATGACAATTCAGGACGATGCGATGATTACACCGCAGGCATTAATTAATATTCGTCCGGTTGTGGCAGCGGTAAAAGAATTCTTTGGATCCTCCCAGTTATCTCAGTTCATGGACCAGACTAACCCGCTTGGCGAATTGACTCATAAACGTCGTTTGTCAGCTTTGGGACCTGGTGGTTTGTCTCGTGAACGCGCCGGCTTCGAAGTTCGTGACGTACATCATTCTCACTATGGTCGTATGTGTCCGATTGAAACACCGGAAGGTCCGAACATCGGCTTGATTTCGTCTTTGTCCAACTATGCGAAGGTAAATGAATTCGGCTTTATTGAAGCGCCATATCGTAAAGTAGAAAAAATCTACGGCACCGGTGAAGATGCCAATAAAGTAGTAAAAGTTCTTGTAACGGATCAGGTTGTATATATGACGGCCGATGAAGAAGAAGGCATGACTATTGCACAGGCAAACTCTGCATTGGATGCGGAAAGCTGCTTTGCAGATACGCATATTGCGTGCCGTCGCGGTCATGAAGTCCTCGAAGTTACTCCGGATAAAGTTGATTACATGGACGTTAGCCCGAAGGAAGTTGTTTCCATCGGTACTGCTATGATTCCGTTCCTGGAAAACGATGATGCTAACCGCGCACTCATGGGGGCGAACATGCAACGTCAGGCTGTGCCGTTGCTTCGTGCACAGGCTCCGTTGGTTGGTACCGGCATGGAATATAAAGCAGCATGTGACTCCGGCGTATGTGTATTGGCTAAAGAAGCCGGTGTGGTTACTCGTTGCTGGGGTAATGAAATCCATGTACTTCGCGATAACGGTCGTGTAGATGTATATAAATTGAATAAATTCCTTCGTTCTAACCAGTCCACTTGCTTTAACCAGAAACCGATTGTCTTCCGTGGCGATCGTGTAGTAAAAGGACAGGTATTGGCTGATGGCCCGGCAACGGACGGCGGCGAATTGGCATTGGGCTTTAACGTGTTGGTAGCCTTCATGCCTTGGGAAGGTTATAACTACGAAGATGCTATTTTGCTTAGTGAAGAACTTTGCAAAGAAGATATTTACACATCTATTCATATTGAAGAATACGAATGTGATGCACGTGATACTAAGTTAGGCGCAGAAGAAATTACTCGTGAATTGCCGAATACCGGTGATGATAACCTGCGCAACCTTGATGAAAACGGCATTATTTGCATTGGTGCCGAAGTACATCCGGGAGATATTTTAGTAGGTAAGGTAACGCCGAAGGGTGAAACAGAGCTGACTCCGGAAGAACGCTTGCTTCGCGCTATCTTTGGTGATAAAGAACGTGAAGTCCGTGATACTTCGCTTCGCGTGCCGCATGGTGAATCCGGTAAAATTGTTGACGTTAAGGTATTTACCCGTGAAAACGGCGATGAATTGAACCCGGGCGTAAACAAATTGGTTCGTGTATATATTGCGCAGAAGCGTAAGATTCACGAAGGCGATAAGATGGCCGGTCGTCACGGTAACAAAGGGGTTGTATCCCGTGTTATGCGTCAGGAAGATATGCCGTTCTTACCGGATGGCACCCCGGTGCAGATTGTATTGAACCCGTTGGGCGTACCGTCTCGTATGAATATCGGTCAGGTATTGGAAACTCACCTAGGCTGGGCGGTACAAGGATTGGGTATGCAGATTAAGGCTACGGATTTGCAGATTCAAAGTGTCTTGGATCGCGCTAAAGCAGATAGCCGTTACTGGGACACCATTGATTGCATTAAAGACCTGTATGCGGAAATTGATGACTTGAAGAAAAAAATCGGCGAAAATGTGACAGTACCACATCTTGATGTTGATGCGGAAATTACGACACGCCGTGAAGAATTATTGGATAAGATTCGCGAAACAGCCATGGCTGAACTCAATGCTTTGGGGGGCCGTGCTCGTTATGACGAATTAAAAGCTATCGAAAAGACATATATTGATGCCGAAATCGAGTACTTCGACAATGAAGACGAAGAAGCACCGGAAATGGAAGAAGGCTTGAGAAACGAGCTTCAGGGTCTTAGTGCAGTCGTAGATATTTTGGATACTATCGATTCGGCACGTGCTAAACGTGAAGAAATTCGTAAGGATTTGGAATCTTACGGTTATGACTTCACTACTTATGGTATGCCGAAGCCGGATGTAGCCGGTATTCATATTGCTACACCGGTATTTGACGGTGCTCATGAAGGCGACGTGTTCGATACCTTACGCATTGCCGGTAAGAGTGATGACGGTAAAACAATATTATATGACGGGCGTACCGGTGAACCGATGGATAACCGTGTAACGGTAGGCTATGTATACATGCTTAAATTGCATCATCTGGTTGATGATAAGATTCACGCTCGTTCTACAGGCCCGTACTCCTTGGTAACGCAGCAGCCGCTCGGTGGTAAAGCACAGTTTGGCGGTCAACGTTTCGGGGAAATGGAAGTGTGGGCGCTTGAAGCTTATGGTGCAGCTTATACGCTTCAGGAATTGCTCACTGTTAAGTCTGACGATGTCGTAGGCCGTGTAAAAGCATACGAAAAAATCGTGAAGGGTGAAAATATCCCTGAACCGGGGGTACCGGAATCCTTCAAAGTATTGCTGAAAGAACTCCAGAGTATCGGTCTTGATGTGAAGATTCTTAACGAAGACCAAGAAGAAGTTGTCATCAAGGAATTGGATGACGATGATGATGGTCGCGATGAACAAAACGAAGACGAAATTAAAGAAGTTATGGAGGAAGGCGACGTACAGCGCGGCGATGAAGCGATAGCTGATGATGCTATTATAGAATCGGCAGACGACGCTCCGAGTGATGAAGGTGATGACAGCATTATCAGCATGTTAGGCACCTATGATGAAGATACCTCCACAGATGAAGACTGATAATTGAGTATCCAAAAAGAAGGGAGCGATACTTGTGCTAGACGTAAATGAATTTGATTCCATGCGGATTGGCTTGGCCTCGCCTAAGCAGATCTTGGAATGGTCTTACGGTGAAGTAAAAAAACCGGAAACAATTAACTACCGCACATTGAAGCCGGAACGCGACGGTCTGTTCTGCGAACGCATTTTTGGACCGACAAAAGACTGGGAATGTCATTGCGGTAAATATAAGCGCATCCGTCATAAGGGCGTAGTGTGCGATAAATGCGGTGTTGAAGTAACACGCGCTAAGGTGCGTCGTGAACGTATGGGCCATATTGTGTTGGCCACGCCGGTATCTCATATTTGGTATTTCAAGGGCATTCCGTCCCGCATGGGTCTTATCCTTGATATATCGCCGCGTTCGTTGGAACGTGTATTGTATTTTGCTGCTTATATCGTAGTTGATCCTGGCGAAACTCCGTTAGCGAAACGTCAGCTTCTTACCGAATCGGAATATCGCGAATACGAAGCGCAATTTATGGATGAAAACTATACGATCGGTGGTAAGCAGGTAGCTCTTGAAACGGTGTCACAGCGTCGTGAACGCTTGGCTATCGTAGCGGAAGCTAAACGTAAGGAAGCTAAAAACGCCGCATTGGCAGCAGATACTTCTATTCCGGAAGAAGAAAAGGAATATGAAACGTTAAGTCGTGAAGAACGCTATGAGTTGGCAGCATTGAACGAAGTGTCGTTTGCCTGCGTAGATATGGGGGCAGAGGCAATTAAAGAATTATTAGGCGAATTGGATCTTGATTTGCTTAATGCTGAGCTTCGTAATGAATTGGAAACGGCTACAGGTCAGCGTAAAGTTCGTGCCGTACGCCGTTTAGAAGTAGTAGAAGCGTTCCGCCAATCCGGTAATCGTCCGGAGTGGATGATTATGGATGTGGTGCCGGTTATTCCGCCGGAACTCCGTCCGATGGTTCAGCTCGACGGTGGTCGTTTTGCTACGTCTGATTTAAATGATTTGTATCGTCGCGTAATCAATCGTAACAATCGATTGAAACGTTTATTGGATTTAGACGCACCGGAAATTATTGTTCGCAATGAAAAGCGTATGTTACAGGAAGCCGTTGATGCGCTCATCGACAACGGTCGCCGCGGCCGTCCTGTTACAGGTCCTGGTAACCGTCCACTGAAATCCTTGTCCGATATGTTAAAAGGGAAACAAGGTCGTTTCCGTCAGAACTTGCTGGGGAAACGTGTTGACTATTCCGGCCGTTCCGTTATCGTAGTTGGTCCGGAATTGAAAATGCATCAATGCGGCTTGCCGAAAGAAATGGCGTTGGAATTGTTCAAACCATTTGTTATGAAGCGTTTGGTAGAACGCCAGCAAGCAAGCAATATTAAGGCTGCTAAGCGTCAGGTAGAACGTATCGGTCCGGGCGTATGGGAAGCGTTGGAAGAAGTAATCAAAGAACATCCGGTACTTCTTAACCGTGCCCCGACACTGCATCGCTTGGGGATTCAGGCTTTCGAACCGATTCTTTGGGAAGGCCGTGCTATCAAACTTCATCCGTTGGTATGTACTGCGTTTAACGCTGACTTTGATGGTGACCAGATGGCTTGTCACTTACCGCTTTCTGTAGAAGCGCAGTCGGAAGCACGTACATTGATGTTGTCTTCGCATAACATCTTGTCAACTAAAGATGGTAAGCCGGTTGCGGTACCTTCTCAGGATATGATTCTCGGTACCTACTATCTGACCGTAGTACGTCAGCATACGAAGGATAAGGCTAAATATTTCGCTAATTACGATGAAGTTATGTTGGCATATAACTCAGGTATTATCGGTTTGCAGGATATTTTATATATTCGTCTTGAAGGGTATGGTCGCGTAGAAACAACGGCTGGCCGACTGATTTTCAATGAAGCTTTGTATCCTGAATTGCGTCAATTTGAGCGCCAGGAAGACGGTCACTACACATTGGGCCGCGTTATGGATAAGAAAATGGTAGGTAAACTGGTTGACCAGTGTTTCCAATTATTCGGTAACGAAAAGACGGCGGAACTTCTCGACCGCGTAAAATCATTGGGCTACTCCTTTGCACGTCGTGCGGGTATGACAATCGCTATTGCCGATATTAAAGTACCGGAAGAAAAAGCACCAATTTTGAGCAAAGCTGATGAAGATGTAGATAAAGTATCTCGTCTGTATCGTCGCGGTTTGATTTCCGAAGATGAACGCTATCGTAAAACAATTCAACTTTGGACACAGGCTACGGAAGATGTAACGGATGCCATGATGGACAACATGATGCGTGACCAGGAAGGCTTTAACCCGGTATACATGATGGCTATTTCCGGTGCCCGTGGTAATAAACAGCAGATTCGTCAGTTGGCTGGTATGCGTGGTTTGATGGCAGACCCGTCCGGTCGGATTATCGACTTGCCAATTAAGGCTAACTTTAAGGAAGGCCTTACCGTATTGGATTACTTTACCTCTAGCCATGGGGCACGTAAAGGCTTGGCCGATACGGCTCTTCGTACGGCGGACTCCGGTTATTTGACCCGTCGCTTGGTTGATGTATCGCAGGATGTCATCGTCCGTGAAGAAGATTGTGACGTTGTGGGTATTGATTTGGTGCGTGAACGTGCGCGCTTGGCAAGCTCTACTCGTCAGGCAGTTAACCTTTTAAAGGATAAATTGATTGGTCGCGTTCTTGATAAAGACGTTATTGTTCCGTCTACAGGAGAAGTTATTGTTCCGGCGGAAACGATTCTCACTGAAGAATCCTTGGAATTGTTGGTAGAACATAAGGTAGCGGATATTTCATTACGTGGTGTTCATCTTGGTAATGACAGTGACATGAACCATACTAACCTTGTACAAAACATTAAACTTGGTGAAACGGACGAAGGCATTCGTGAAACTCTCCGTGAAACCATGGTTCATAACATGTTGGGCAAGGATACGGTAAACGCTGTTATCGATGGTGAAGGTAATGAAATTGTTCCTGCCGGCGTAGCATTGACAGAAGAAGGTATAGAAGCAATTCTTGATAGCGATGTAAAAGAAGTACAAGTACGCAACAATGACATTCACGGCATTGAAGTAGAAGCTATTGTCGAAGGTGCCGGCATCATTGAACCGTTGAAGGATCGAATTGTAGGCCGTACGGCAGCAGAAGAATTGATTAATAAAGATACCGGTGAAGTTATCGTACCGCTTAACGGTGAAATTACGGAAGAATTGGCAGATGAAGTCGTTAAATATTACGATACTGTCAAGATTCGTTCCGTGTTGACTTGCCGCTCCCCTTATGGCGTTTGCATGAAGTGCTACGGTCGAGATCTCGGTACAGGTAACCAGGTACAGGTTGGTGAAGCCGTAGGTATTATTGCGGCACAGTCTATCGGTGAACCGGGTACACAGCTTACGATGCGTACATTCCATACAGGCGGGGTTGCCGGTGACGATATTACTCAAGGTTTGCCGCGTGTCGAAGAATTGTTTGAAGCACGTCGCCCGAAGCGCCATGCTATCATCAGCGAAGTAGAAGGGGTAGTACGTGTTGTACCTAATGATAATAAGAAGGGGACAAATACAATTTTTGTAACCGATAAAGACGGCGTAGAGCAAGATTATCTTATTCCGTACGGTGCGCGTATCATCGTTAAGGACGGAGATCATGTAGCTTTGGGTGGTCGCCTCACGGAAGGTTCCATTAATCCACATGATATTATGCGTGTAATGGGCACGGAAGCAACGCAGCGTTATCTTGTTTATGAAGTACAAAAAGTATATAAATCGCAAGGTGTAGAAATCAACGATAAGCATATTGAAGTTATTGTACGTCAAATGCTTCATAAGGTTAAGGTTGAAAGTGCCGGTGATGCTGATCTGTTGCCGGGTGATCCTGTAGATGTGAATACCTTTGAAGCCGAAAATCGTCGTTTGATTATGAATGGTAAACAACCGGCTACAGGTAAACGTATTTTGTTAGGTATTACTAAAGCAGCATTAGCTACCGATAGCTTCTTGTCAGCCGCTTCTTTCCAGGAAACGACTCGTGTTCTTACCGATGCAGCTATTAAAGGCAAGATTGATCCGTTATTGGGCTTGAAGGAGAACGTTATTATCGGTAAATTGATTCCTGCCGGTACTGGTATGAGTCGCTACCGTAAGATTCGCGTTGTAAAAAAAGAACCGCAGATTATTGATGTTCCGGCAGAAACGATGGACGACAGTGCAGATGCATAGGAACTAAGAATCGTGAGTGGCACATAGTCTAAGTGGTTTCTTGGCAATAGCTAGGAGAGTAGCTATAAGAGTGAGTCACGTGAGGTTCTTGAAGACTAGCCGAGCGTATAAATTTAGATATCTTATATAATAAAAAGAGAAGTACAATCACTGGATTGGCTTCTCTTTTTGTATTTATTTTGCAAGGATGTTATGCGTGAAAAGCAACGTTGGTGTTAAAATTGAAATATTATACGAATATTAGCTCGAGATTTGCATAAAATGGGAGAAAATATTCATTGAAAAATAAAATTGAACCGCACGGAAAAGTGTACATATAAAAGCCAGTGTTTATGCGGAAAAACAGCGATTAATTTTGTTGACAACAGTCGGGGATGATGCTAAACTGTTATAGTGCTTACGGAAGAGTGTGCCCATGAGCATAATAAAGACAAGGAGCGAGGATATGGAACTCAGTATTCTGACATCGTCTGCAAAGACAATTGGTGCTAAACAAACTTCGAAGGCAATAGCACGTGATGAAGTAGAGTTGGTATTCGTTGCTAACAATAGTGATGATCGAATTGCGTTGCCTATTCTTGAACTTTGTGAAGCACACGGAGTTGCCGTTGATAGAAATCATTCGATGGAAGAACTTGGTAAAGCAGCTAACATTAAAGTGAAGGCGGCAGCAGTAGGTGTGCTTAAATAAATTTGGTAATATCCGGTACAGCTCTTGTTGTACGGGATCAATTATAAATCTAATTGTTTGGAAAGGAGGTGCCCAAATGCCGACAATCAATCAGCTAGTACGTAAGGGTCGCGAAACATTGACTCGTAAATCCACGGCTCCGGCATTGAAAGAATGCCCGCAGAAACGTGGTGTATGTACTCGTGTATATACAGCTACTCCGAAGAAACCGAACTCCGCACTTCGTAAAGTTGCCCGTGTTCGTTTGACAAATGCTATCGAAGTAACTGCATACATTCCGGGCATTGGACACAATTTACAGGAACACAGTGTAGTACTTATCAGAGGCGGTCGTGTTAAGGACCTTCCGGGTGTGCGTTATCACATCGTTCGCGGTGCATTGGATACAGCCGGCGTACAGAATCGTATGCAGAGTCGTTCCAAGTACGGCGCAAAAAAAGCTAAGAAATAATTGGCTTAACAGTAACACACATCGTTAAAGGAGGAAATTGATATGCCAAGAAAAGGCCCTGTGCCGAAGCGTGACGTACTTCCGGATCCGGTGTACAACAGCAAATTGGTTACACGCTTCATTAACAAAGTAATGTATGATGGCAAAAAAGGCATTGCCGAATCCATCGTATATGATGCATTTGAAATTGTTCGTTCCAAAATGGGTCAGGACCCAATGGAAGTTTTTGATCAGGCTCTTAAAAACGTTATGCCTGTATTGGAAGTTCGCGCTCGTCGTATTGGCGGTGCTAACTACCAGGTTCCGGTGGAAGTTCGTGCCGATCGTCGTTTATCCCTCGGTATTCGTTGGATGGTAAACTACGCTCGTCTTCGTGGTGAACGTACTATGAAAGAACGTCTTGCCGGTGAATTGATGGATGCGTTCAACAATACTGGCGCAGCAATCAAGAAAAAAGAAGATACTCATAAGATGGCAGAAGCCAATAAGGCATTTGCACATTATCGTTGGTAATTAGTTAAAGAGGAGTTGACATTAGTGGCAAGAGAATTTTCCTTGGAGAAAACTCGCAATATCGGTATCATGGCTCACATCGATGCCGGTAAAACTACCACGACGGAACGTATTCTTTACTACACAGGCCGAGTTCATAAAATCGGTGAAGTACATGAAGGTGCTGCTACGATGGACTGGATGGCTCAGGAACAGGAACGTGGTATTACGATCACGTCCGCTGCTACTACTTGCCACTGGAAAGATCATCGTATTAACATCATCGACACTCCGGGTCACGTTGACTTTACTGTGGAAGTAGAACGTTCTCTTCGTGTATTGGACGGCTCCGTTGCAGTATTCAGTGCTAAGGGCGGCGTTGAACCGCAGTCCGAAACTGTATGGCGTCAGGCTTCTACCTACGGCGTACCGCGTATCGCTTATGTAAATAAGATGGATACGGTAGGTGCTGACTTCTTCAACGTAGTAAATATGATGAAGGAACGCTTGGGTGCAAACAGTGTTGCTATCCAGGTGCCAATCGGGGCAGAAGATACCTTTAAAGGTATTATTGACCTGATGACAATGAAAGCCGAAATTTATACCAGCGATGACGGTAAAGAATATGAAATTACCGATATCCCGGCAGAATATCAGGAAATTGCCGAAGCTCGTCGTGAAATGATGGTTGATGCTATTGCTGAAACCGATGATGAAATCATGATGAAATACTTGGAAGGCGAAGAAATTACCATCGATGAATTGAAGGTAGCCCTTCGCAAAGCTGTTTGTGAAAACAAATTGTTCCCGGTATTGTGCGGCTCTTCCTATAAAAACAAGGGCGTACAGATGCTTTTGGATGCCGTAGTAGATTACATGCCGGCTCCGACTGACATCCCGCCGATTAAAGGTGTTAACCCTGAAACGGGTGAAGAAGAAACGCGTCCGTCTTCCGACGAACAGCCGTTCTCTGCATTAGCCTTCAAAATTATGGCTGACCCGTATGTTGGTAAATTGGCCTTCTTCCGTGTGTACTCCGGTACTTTGGAATCCGGCTCTTACGTTTATAATTCTACAAAAGGTAAGAAAGAACGTATCGGTCGTATTCTTCAGATGCATGCCAATAGCCGTCAGGAAATCGAAAAAGTTTACTCTGGTGATATTGCAGCGGCAGTAGGCTTAAAAGATACAACTACCGGTGATACGTTGTGTGATGACAAGGCTCCGGTAATCCTTGAATCCATGGAATTCCCGGAACCGGTTATTTCTGTTGCGGTTGAACCGAAAACAAAAGCTGACCAGGAAAAAATGGGTATTGCCTTAGCTCGTTTGGCTGAAGAAGACCCGACATTCAAAGTTCGTACTGATGAAGAAACCGGTCAGACTATTATTTCCGGTATGGGCGAATTACACTTGGACATTATCGTTGACCGTATGAATCGCGAATTCAAGGTTGAATGTAATGTTGGTAAGCCGCAGGTTGCTTATCGTGAAACGATTCGTAAATCTGTTAAAGCACAAGGTAAATTCGTTCGTCAGTCCGGTGGTCGTGGTCAGTACGGTGACTGCTGGTTGGAATTGATTCCGCAGGAACCGGGCGCAGGCTTCGAATTTGAAAACAAAATCGTTGGCGGTGCTATTCCTCGCGAATACATCGGACCTGTTGAAGCAGGTGTTAAAGAAGCAATGGAATCCGGTGTTATCGCCGGTTATCCGATGGTAGACATTAAGGTAATCGTATTTGACGGTTCCTATCATGATGTTGACTCTTCGGAAATGGCCTTTAAAATTGCTGGTTCTATGGGCTTCAAAGAAGGTGCTCGCAAAGCTGATCCGGTTCTCCTTGAACCATATATGGCAGTAGAAGTTGATGTACCGGAAGAATACATGGGCGACGTAATCGGTGACCTTAACTCCCGTCGTGGCCGCATGGAAGGTATGGAAGCTCGTAATGGTACCCAGCATATCAAAGCCTTTGTTCCGTTGAGCGAAATGTTCGGTTATGCAACCGACTTGCGTTCCAAGACACAGGGCCGTGGTAACTACAGCATGGCTGTTGACCACTACGAAGAAGTACCGAAGAAAATCGCTGAAGAAATTCAGGCAAAGAAAAACGGTTAATCCTATAAGGGTTACAATATTTAAGAAAATTTTAATTATCCGGGAGGACAATTCAAAATGGCAAAAGCAAAATTTGAACGTACTAAACCGCATGTTAACATCGGTACCATCGGTCACGTTGACCATGGTAAAACTACCCTTACCGCAGCAATCACTAAAGTTCTTGCTGAAAAAGGCCAGGCTCAATTCCAGGACTACAGCATGATCGATAAAGCTCCGGAAGAACGTGAACGTGGTATTACTATTAACACTGCACACGTTGAATATGAAACGGACAGCCGTCACTATGCACACGTTGACTGCCCGGGCCATGCCGACTATGTTAAGAACATGA
>Cam_p2__coassemble_1339_pt1 | contig 21006 bp, 13 predicted proteins | sample Cam_p2__metabat2_low_PE_032 | metagenome-assembled genome bin Cam_p2 | reverse complement strand
TGGCGAATAGCCTCTACGAGCAACCGCTCCTTCATACTGTAATAACAAGGCGAATTGACTATAGGAGATAGGGTATGACGAATAGCCTCTATGAGCAACTGCTACTTCGTACTGTTATGACAAGGAGCATCGATTGTCAGAGATAAGTCATTGCTAGGAAATGGGAAATAAGATGAAAAATAGCTTTAAAATTAAAAATCAAGTAAAGCTGAAAGGTATTAGACGTTTTTCAGATGAAAAGAGGATACCATAATCGTAAGAAATGCCTAATGGCGCGGAATAGATGGTTTATGTAATAAAGAGAGGTGCTCCAAATGAATAATGCAGCAATTGCAGAGGCTATGACGATTAAACTTGAATTTCCTAATGGATTACCGCAACCGAAACCGTTCAAAGAGGGTATCCGTCGGGCACCGGATAGAGGGTTCCGTTTGACACAAGAACAAACGGAAATTGCATTGAAAAATGCGTTGCGCTATATTCCGGAAGAGTATCATGAAGAACTGATTCCGGAGTTTTTGGAAGAATTAACAACTCGCGGACGAATTTACGGATATCGTTTCCGCCCGGAAGGAAATCTTCACGGCAAGCCGATTGATGAATACAAAGGTAAATGCGTGGAAGGCAAAGCGTTTCAGGTTATGATTGATAATAACCTCGATTTTGCGGTAGCTCTGTACCCGTATGAATTGGTTACCTATGGTGAAACAGGAAGTGTTTGTCACGATTGGATGCAGTACCTATTAATTAAACGGTACTTAGAAGAGGTAACACAGGATCAGACCTTGGTAGTAGCTTCTGGTCATCCGGTGGGATTGTTCCGTTCCAAACCGGAAGCACCACGGGTTATCATTACCAACGGTATGATGATCGGTATGTTTGATAATCTGAGAGATTGGGAAATTGCAGAAGAAATGGGTGTAGCCAATTATGGACAAATGACGGCAGGCGGTTGGATGTATATCGGACCGCAAGGTATTGTTCACGGTACATTCAATACGATTTTAAATGCCGGCCGCATGAAGTTAGGCATTCCGGTAGACGGCGATTTAACGGGTAAGCTGTTCGTTACCTCCGGCCTTGGCGGTATGAGCGGAGCTCAGGGTAAGGCTGCAGAAATTGCTAACTGTGTGGCTATTATCGCTGAAGTGGATTCGTCACGAATCCAAACGCGTTTGGACCAAGGTTGGATTTCAGGTGTATCCGAATCGTTACCGGAAGTGATTGCTATGGCACAGGCTTCTATGACAGCCGGTGAAGGTAAAGCCTATGCATATCACGGCAATATTGTAGATTTATTGGAATACATCGCGGACAATGATATTTATGTAGATTTAATCTCCGACCAGACTTCTTGCCATAATGTGTATGATGGTGGCTACTGTCCACAGGGAATTACCTTTGCAGAACGCACGCAGATGCTGGCCGATGATCCGGTGAAGTTCAGAGAACTCGTAGATAAAACCTTACAGGCTCATTTCCGTGCATTGAAACGATTAACGGAAAAAGGTATTTACTTCTTTGACTATGGTAACTCCTTTATGAAAGCTGTATATGATGCCGGAGTTAAGGAAATCTCTAAGAATGGGATAGATGAAAAAGATGGATTCATTTGGCCAAGCTATGTAGAAGATATTATGGGGCCGCAGTTATTTGATTATGGCTATGGACCGTTCCGCTGGGTATGCCTTAGCGGTAAGCCGGAAGATCTTCATAAGACAGATATGGCGGCTATGGAATGTATTGATGTCGATCGCCGTTATCAGGATCGCGATAATTATAATTGGATTCGTGATGCGGAAAAAAATAAAATGGTCGTTGGTACACAGGCACGTATTCTGTATCAGGATGAAGTAGGTCGTGTACGCATTGCATTGAAGTTTAACGAATTGGTGCGCAAAGGTGAAATAGGACCGGTTATGCTGGGGCGTGACCATCATGATGTATCGGGGACGGATTCGCCGTTCCGCGAAACATCCAATATTAAGGATGGATCTAATGTTATGGCGGATATGGCTATTCAAACCTATGCCGGCAATGCGGCTCGTGGTATGAGTTTGGTAGCTTTGCATAACGGAGGCGGTACCGGTATAGGTAAAGCTATTAATGGTGGTTTTGGCCTCGTCCTAGATGGCAGCCATCGCGTTGATGAAATTATTCGTTCTGCCTTGTCGTGGGATGTTATCGGTGGTGTAGCTCGTCGTTCGTGGGCACGTAATGAACATGCTATGGAAACCGCTATTGCTTTTAATAAAACGCGGGAAGGCATTGGTCATATTACTATTCCTTATGTAGCAGATGATGCAAAAGTTAAAGCGGCCGTAGCCAAAGTGTATCCTACGGCAAAAGTAGTAAAGGATTGATTTGAAATTGACGGAAGATAGTTGCGGATGGTATCTCCCGACTATCTTTCGTACAGTTATATCTAATGGATAAAGCGAGGATGTATGACACAACGATTATTGATAAAAAACGCATCGCAAATCGTTACCCCTAAAGGACATTCAGCCGTTCGGGGGGCGGATATGAAAGATGTTGCTATCTATGAAAATCAATCGATTTTAATAGAAGATGGCACGATTGTTGCTATTGGTGATAATCCGGCATGGGAGAAAGAAATTCCTACGGAGCGGCAGGTTGATGCTAAGGGAAAGACCGTTTTACCGGGATTTGTGGATTCACATACCCATTTCGTGTTCGGCGGTTATCGGGCCGATGAATTTCTATGGCGCATGGAAGGTATGAGCTATATGGACATCATGGAACGCGGTGGTGGCATTGCTAATACCATGAAAGCAACTCGAGAAGCGTCGGAAGATGAATTAATTACTCACAGTTTGGATTTTCTAAAGAAGATGTTAGCCTTCGGCATTACTACTGTTGAAGGCAAGAGTGGCTATGGCATGGATTATGATACGGAACTCAAGCAGTTGCGTGTCATGAAACGCTTGGAAGAGCTACAGCCGGTGAGTATTGTGCGGACATTTTTAGGGGCTCATGCGGTACCTCCAAGCTACAAAGATAGAAACGATGAGTTTATCGATTTCTTAATACGCGATGTCATGCCAACGGTAGCAAAGGAAAAGTTAGCCGAATTTTGCGATGTATTCTGCGAAAAAGGTGTATTTTCCATTGAAGAAAGTCGCAAATTGTTAACAGCTGCAAGAGAGCAGGGATTTAAGTTAAAAATTCATGCTGATGAAATTGTTACTTTCGGTGGCTCTGAATTGGCCGGCGAGCTGAAATGTACATCGGCAGATCATTTGTTGCATGCATCGGAGGCAGGAATCAAAGCATTGGCCGACAACGGAGTAGTGGCTACATTGTTGCCGACAACAGCATTTTGCTTAAAAGAACCTTATGCGGCTGCGCGTAAGATGATTGATTCCGGTTGCGCGGTGGCATTAGCAACCGACTTCAATCCGGGTAGTGGTTTTACGAACTCGGTGCCACTGATGATTGCATTAGCTGTTATTTATATGGGCATGACAGCAGAAGAAGCAATTACGGCATTGACGCTTAACGGTGCTGCCGCCGTAGACAGAGCGGATCGAATCGGTTCTGTTGAAGTGGGCAAACAGGCAGATTTGGTGATTCTGCAATACCCCTCTTATAAATTCTTACCGTACCACACGGGCGTGAATATAGTGGAAACGGTAATTAAAAACGGTGAAATTGTTCATCGCGCATAAGCCATGGTAATGAGGCGTTCTTCTCTGATATATCAGGGGAGAACGCTTTTTTTGTTGCATAACTTTAGCATAGTAGAGAGAATTATGATAAATTGTTATAGTGATTTTTATGAAAAATGACATTAAATTATGTAATATCATCGTATTTGTTGTTATAATAGGCGTATATAAGGGGCATAGGGAATCAAGAGAAAGATTATTTGACGAAATTATTTGACGCTTTCTTTTGACGGTATAATTTGACGATTGGTGTAAGCGATATAAGGAAAGTATTGCTTTGTGTATAGTGAGGGATAGGTATGGCATGTAAATTAGAAGCGCGCTTCTTAGGTACGCCGGTTATTATCAAGGATGGAGAAGAAGTATTCTTCTCGTATAACAAAGTAAATGCATTGGTATATTACATTTTAGTGCGCGGTACGGTTATGCGCGATGAATTAAGCGGCATATTATGGGCAGACAAGCCCGATACCGTAGCACGTAAAAATTTACGTAATGCAATTTATGAAGCAAAAAAAATGTTAGGCTCGGAAACTTTTATTTCACCGCGCAAGGCCATTATCAAAGTGAATCCTGATGTAGAGTTTGATATTGATGTTAAGCGTTTTGAGGAGAATCCGGAAGAAAATCTTGATCTGTATAAGGGAGATTTTTTGCAGGGATTTTTCATTAAGGATTCGGTGGAATACGAGGACTGGTATCTGTCGGAACGCAACCGACTCAAGGGCCTGTATATGGACACAGTGCGTGCTAAAATCGAAGAAGCGGCGGAAAAGAAAGATTTTACCGTCATCGAACGTTACGGACAGATGTTACTCAACTATAATCCTTACGATGAAGGTGTATACGCTATTTTATTGCGCGCCTATTGTGAACAAGGTAAGATGCAACAGTCCATGGAATTATACGAATCCATGAAAGATATTTTTACACGTGAGTTGCACGCTTCGGTGCCGGAAGAAATTGATAGCATTATCAGGCAGGCGTTACAAAAAGATGATACACAGCCCGGATTTAGCAAGGGTGTTTCAGTACCAATCGGTCGTGAAACTGAGTTTGAAGAACTGAGCACGCACATGTGGTCATTTTTGCGTGGACGTACCGGTGAGGCTTTGATGATTATGGGGGATGCCGGTAGTGGCAAAACCAGTTTGAAGGATGCTGCGCTCAGCGTGTTGACTGATGAAGTGGCAGTTATACAAACCAATTGTTATCAGATGGAACGCAATTTCTTATTACATCCTTGGACGGGAATTATGGAAGGCTTGGTAGATTTATTGCGCTCACGAGGTACGGAGGTGCCCGATTTCGAGTTAAATCGTATTTATACCTTGTTCCCACAAATGGATATGAGTATCGACCGCGATTTAGGCCTTATGGAAATTAAAGATATTTTAAAATTCGATTCTCTGCTCCATACACTTTCGTCAGTACTTGATATTGCGTCGGCCGAGAAAAAGTTGGTCATTGTATTTGAAGACATACAATGGATGGATCCACTCAGTTTATCGTTGTTAAATAGTTTAATTTTGCGAAAACAGTCAGACCGTCTTATTTTCCTGTTGACCGGTAGGGATTCGCGAGAAAAGGATTTTCAGCATTTTGTTACTTCCGTGGCTATGTATAAGCGGTTGCATATTACCGTATTGAATCCGCTTACTAAAAAGGATATTCGGCGCTTGGTAGAATCCAGACATTTATCTATGGAGGTAGATGACAATCTTATACAGCGATTGCAGCTTGAAACGGAAGGAAATCTATTTTTATTGATGGAATGTTTGCACGCACTGGAGTCTACGGGACGCTTTGATAGTTTGACGAATAATATGCAGACGATTTTTAAAGCGACCTGTTTATCATTGACAGAAGAGCAGCAAAAGATTTTAGATTTTATTTCGCTTTTCTACGGTGGTGCACCGTTAGCTATGATATCCGAATACATGCAGATGGATAATCTCCAGTTGTTAGACCGTTTGGAGGTGCTGGAGGGCAAAAATTTAATTTCGCCGATTCCACAGCAGACAGAGGTTATCTATGAAGTAACGCAGCAGAAGCTGAAAGAATTTGTTCAAAAGCAGTTATCGCCGGAAAAATGGAAAATTTTACATGGTTATTTAGCCGGGTTATGGGAAAAGCGTTTGACTCATTCTAAACAGGATATATATATTTATCAACACTTAGAATATCATTTTGAACAAGCCGGTGATCTTGTCATGATGGGTCGCTATAAATTGAAGAGTTTAATGTATTATTTGAACTTCAGTCATGAACTATTCCCTGTGCTGGGAACAGCTGAACCGATGCAGACAGGTGGTGCCAGTTACTTTACGGAAGCAGATACATTGCAATATCTAGAAAGTGTTGAGGCAATGATGGAACGGATTCGGCAGACGTACGGTGCGACACCGGAGGTACGCAACTTAGAATTGGTATATTTACACCTTATCGGACGTTACTTTATTCGTGAAGGAAAATATGAAAAGGGCGTTCGCTATATTCTTGATCTTATTGAACAGTCCTTAGAAATGAATAATCGCGATTATGCGCTTATGGGTTATAAGCAGATGATTTATTATGATATTCAGATTGGCAATGCCGAGGAAATGAAAAACTATTTGGAGATTGCATTGGATTTGGCGGTGGAATGTAATTACCATAAAGAAGTTGGGATTTTGTTGCGCCTAAAAGGATTGAATATGATTATGCAAGGCGATTTTGCCGAAGCAGAACGACTTTTAAATGAATCTATTGCTACATTCATGGTGACACAGACTGTGGCACGACGCTATGCACTTAACATTGCAGCTGCCTATAATTATATCGGTGAGATAAGGCGTGGCTCGGGACAGTTTGAAGAAGCTATTGAATATTATGATAAGGCGTTGGAGATTTGTAAAAATCAACAAGCGTACAGCTCTTGGGTGGTGTTCTCTTGTAATGCAGGTATTGCCGCCTATAGCTTGGGGCGATATGATAAGGCTAAGGAATATTTTGAACAGGCTTATAATTTCTTTAATCGTTATGATTTTTATTGGCGCCGTCCTATCGTAGAGTCGTATATGGCTTTGCTGGCTATGAAGGAAGGAGACGAAAAGAAAGCCATCCAATTTTTAGATGATGCTATGGCTAAATTGGCCATGATGAATAATCCGCAGGAAATAGGTTATGTGAATATGGCTATTGCGCTCATTAAGAAGGAGTATCCGTCTACGGAAATCAGTCGCCACTATCGTGGCAGTGCCTCTATGTACGGAGGGCGGGCATTGCGATATTTAGATGTCTACCGTGATACACATGAACGTAAAACGATAGAATCTATGGTTAATGAATAACAAAATCGAGAGATTGGTTTTTATGTTTATTTATTTACCTCTTTAGTCAAATAAAAAACGTCCAAAGAAGGTCTACCATCGATGAATTATCGACAGTGAGACCTTCTTTTTATTTTTTCGTGACGAAGAGTCAAAAAAATCAAGCTTGAAAATCAAGTAGAATTTTGACACTTTTAAGGCTACTGCAAGCTATACTATTTACATAATATAAAGGATATACAGTATTCTATATATCCGCATAAGGTACTAGGTTTAGTGGTTTAGTGTAAAGGAGTTGAGCGTGTATGGAAATTTTGGCGAATCCTATAGTGATTTCGGTCATTGTTATGTCAGTGCTGTGTTTGCTGAAGATGAACGTCCTCTTAGCTATTGTGGTCGCCGGTATTGTGGCCGGACTTAGCGGCGGAATGTCGTTGTCGGATACCATAGGATCCTTGATCAATGGTATGGGTGGTAACTCAGAAACAGCTCTCAGCTACATTTTGTTAGGTATTTTAGCGGTTGCTATCGGACGGTCGGGACTGGCCGGCGTTGTATCGCGTAAGATTACGAAGGTAATCGGCGGAAAGAAAACAGCATTTGTATTCTTGATTGCCTTTATTGCTTGCTTCTCGCAGAACTTAATTCCGGTACATATTGCATTTATTCCGATACTTATTCCGCCACTGCTGATTTTGATGAATAAGATGAAGCTCGACCGGAGAGCCGTAGCTTGTGCGTTGACCTTTGGTTTGAAAGCACCATATGTATCATTGCCGGTTGGTTTTGGGCTATTATTTATGACAATTATTAAAGATCAGATGGTAGCGAACGGTGTTGATGTAGGCATCAGCGATATTTCAGCAGTTATGTGGATTGGCGGTGCCTCCATGTTAGTTGGCCTTGTGTTAGCGACGATTGCGTATAGTCGTAAGCGTGACTATGAGGACTTGCCGGTAATCGGTGCCGATGAAAATCCGGAAGATACACAGATGACAAAGGAATGCTGGATGGCATTATTGGGTGCTGCCGTTGCTTTTGTAGCACAGCTTTATTTTGAATCGCTTCCTATTGGCGCTATTTGTGGCTTGGCAGTTATGCTCCTTACCGGTTGCATTCGTTGGAAAGAAATGGATACGACTGTTGACGGTGGGGTTCGCATGATGGGCTTTATAGCTTTTGTTATGCTCATTGCAGCCGGCTATGCTAATGTACTTCGTGAAACACAGTCGGTTCAGAGTTTAGTAGCAGCTACTACTTCCGTTATTGATTCTAAGTTTGCCGGAGCTTGCTTGATGTTGGCAGTAGGCTTGTTGATTACCATGGGGATCGGTACTTCTTTTGGTACAATTCCGGTTATTGCTTCCATCTATATTCCGATGGGGATTGAAATTGGCTTCTCCGTACCGTCTATTATTCTCTTAATCGGTATTGCCGCAGCTCTTGGCGATGCTGGTTCGCCGGCATCGGACTCCACATTGGGACCAACATCCGGTCTTAATGCGGATGGACAGCATAATCATATTTGGGACACTTGTGTTCCGACATTTATATTCTACGATATCCCGCTCTTTATCGGTGGCGTTATCGGTGCCCTTTTACTAGGCTAGGACAGATAGGAGGCAATTATGACTTACAGTGTGAAAGCGATTAAAGAGGTTGTATTAACCGGACATGACTTGACGTTGGAAGAGTTAGTAGCGGTGGCACGTTACGATGCAACGGTTCGTATTAGTGAAGAAGCAGTACAGCAGATTGTAGATTCCCGTGCTATAGTGGATTCTATCGTAAATAGCGAAGCTGTAGTATATGGAATTACCACAGGCTTTGGATCGTTATGTCGCGTACATATTTCAAAGGAAGATTGCTCACAGTTGCAAGAAAACTTAATTCGCACACATTCTTGTGGATTCGGCAAACCTTTCAGTCGTGAGTTAACGCGTGCCATGATGCTTATCAGAGCAAACGCACTTGTCAAAGGTTATTCCGGTATTCGCTTAGAAACACTGGAAACATTAATTGCCATGATTAATAAAGGTGTTCATCCGTATATTCCGGAAAAGGGTTCACTGGGGGCTTCCGGTGATTTGGCTCCGCTGTCTCATATGGTATTGCCTATGTTGGGGTTAGGCGATGCAGAATATGAAGGACAGTTATTGCCGGGAAAAGAAGCTATGGAGAGAGCAGGTATACCTGTTATTGCTTTACAAGCGAAAGAAGGTTTGGCATTAATTAATGGTACACCGGTATTGACGGCGGTAGGCGCGTTGGCGTTGTGGGAAGGTATTTGCCTTCTCAAGTTAAGTGATGTGGCAGCAGCCTTATCGCTGGAAGCTATGAGAGGTATCATCGATGCATTTGATGAACGTATTCATAGTATCCGTCCTCATAAAGGTCAGCTGGATACGGCACGTAACTTACGAACTTTATTAAAGGGGAGTACATATGTAACAAAGCAAGGTGAATTGCGGGTGCAGGATCCGTATTCACTGCGCTGTGTACCGCAAATTCACGGAGCTTCTAAGGATGCATTAGCCTTTGTTAAAGAAAAGGTTGATATTGAAATTAATTCTGTCACGGATAATCCAATAGTATTGCCGGATGGTGATGTAATTTCCGGTGGCAATTTCCACGGAGAACCGATGGCGTTACCGTTTGATTTCTTAGGAATAGGATTAGCGGAAATTGCTAATGTATCGGAACGCCGTTTGGAACGCTTGCTTAATAACTCTCTCAGCGGATTCCCGTCATTCTTGGTTAAGCATTCCGGATTAAACTCCGGGTTTATGATTACGCAGTATGCGGCAGCAGCTTTAGTAAGTGAAAACAAAGTATTGGCGCATCCGGCGTCGGTAGATTCTATTCCATCTTGTGAAAACCAAGAAGATTTTGTTAGTATGGGAGCTCATGCAGCCAGAAAAGCCGGTGAAATTGTGGAAAATGTACGGCGTGTAGTCGCTACAGAATTATTAGCTGCCTGTCAGGCTATTGATTTGCGGGAGGAACAGGCAACGTTAGGTAAAGGTACTAAAGCCGCTTATGATGCCATTCGCAAGAGCAATGCATTTATCGATTACGATAAGGATATTGAAATGTTTAAGGAATTAGAAAAGATTACGGGCATTTTGGAAGACGGTACTCTGCTTGAAGCAGTAGAAAACGCTGTGACAATGGATGTATAGAAATAAAAAAGGCTGTAACGTCATGAGGGATAACCTCAAGGCGTTACAGTCTTTTTATTTTATAGTTCTTTAACAAGAAAACAAAGCACCGAATATAGATTATTGCTCATCGGTATCTGAATCACTAGCTTTAGTTTCGGATACATGTTGTGTTGTATGATGATATAACGTAAACGCTAAGCGCAGAACCATAAAATCATGGTAGTTTCGCAAGTCATAACCGGTAATGCGACGGAGCTTTTGAATTTGGTATTGCAATGTATTTTTGTGAATAAAGAGTTCATCGGCAATACTGGAAATAGATCCGTTATGAGCTTCAAAGAGTTGTAAGATGTGGTAGAACTCTTCTAACTCTTTATCGGTTAATTGTCCGAGTACCTTTTCTTGTAGTTGTTGTTGGCGATATGTATTTTCCGGATTAAATAAAAGTTCTATCGTTAAGTCATCATAGTTAATGATGCATGAAACTTCCGGTCGTGCTGTGTAGGTATCTTGTACTAGTTGAGCATCGCGATAAGAGGTACGGAAATCACGGTGAACGCGACTTCCGATGGCAACAACCATAGAGGGATAGTTAAACTTTAGTTCTTCGATTTGTTGCAAACAAGGCAGGAGCTGAGAGGTAGTTTTTTCTTTATAGAGAAGAACCATCATTTGTTCGTGCTCAGTCCAAAGAATACTACTTTTTACCAATGGAGGGAGTTGTTCCGTATACTGTTCTAGGAGACGACGGACATCTTTGAGAAAGTTGAATTGCGATGTGTCAGAATGAATGAGTACGATGCGTTTGTAATCGTCATCGGACCGCCAAAAGGAAAGAGTTGCCTCGTCCCAACGTTCGGCAAAGTTTTGCGGATAGAAAATTAAATCCTCCAGTAGCATACGATTGCGATCGACTTCGCGTTGTTTGACATTTCTGAATTCTTCTTCCAAAATCAGAATTTCTGTCATTTTACGAATAATATTGCCAAAGGTAATTACTTGCTCTGGCGTTCCTGTAATGCCAATTACGGCAATGACTTCGCCATTTATATGGACGGGAAGGTTAATTCCGGGACGGGTACCTTCGTAACTATCTCTTTCGGAGATGACCAAGACACGTTTTAATTGGTATACGGTACGACCGGCTTCATGGAAAGTACCGATACGGTCCGGATCTGTACTGGCTATTATAGTGCCATCGGAATCGATGAAGTTGATATCTTGTTTAATAATAGACTTCATACTTTCGACGATGTTTTGTGCTAAATGTGGGGAAACCTTCATAGGTGCCCCTCCTTTGCTGTAGAAAGACTTATGTAATGGAGTATGCGTTTATTTGGTACGTATACTATATATACATATAGCCATTATAACCTATGCTCGTATAGACCTCAAGAAAAAAGGAATCTAAGTAGGCAGAGTAATGCATAATTGATACATAGGACTATGTATGATGGGGGAGTTGCACAATCAGCAATAGCATATTTACTATATTTATCATTTTCGATATGGTATAATATATGTGAGAAAAAGGGTGTATTACAAACGCAGACTATTATAGTTTCAAGAAAGGATGTAACTATGAAGACCTATGATATTATCGTAGTAGGTACCGGCGGTGCTACTATTGTAGCTGACGCGGCTATTGCTAAAGGTAAAAAAGTAGCCATTATAGAAAAAGGAAAATTCGGTGGTACATGTCTTACTCGCGGATGCATTCCTACAAAGGTAATGGTTACCGTAGCCGATGCAGTTCGTGAGATAGAGGAATTGCCTAAAATTGGTGTGAAGGTAACTCCGGCTACCATTGATTGGGATATAATGAGTAAACGTGTATGGCATAAAATTGACGAGAGCAAAGGCGTTGAATCTTATTATGATGGTTTTGAAAATGTAGATGTGTATCGCGGCGCGGCGTCCTTCGTACGTGATAAAGTAATTATGGTAACGATGAAGGATGGTACGGTCACTGATGAATTGACGGCACCGATTATTGTTTTGGGTGTGGGAGGACACACTAAAATCAACACTATTCCCGGTTTGGAAGAGGCTGGTTATATGAGCAGTGAAAGTTTATTCGGTGAAAAATATCCGAAGGCACCTTTTAAGCGACTTATCGTTATGGGGGGCGGTCCTATCGGTACTGAGTTTGCCCATGTATTTGCTGCGGCAGGAACAGAGGTAACGTTGATTCAGCATAATCGCCGATTGTTACCCAAAGAAGATGAAGAGATTTCGGCACAAATTTATAAAGACATTACTAAATTGGGGATACGTGTTATCCTGAATCAGGAACCTGAAGAAGTGCGCGTGGAAAACGGTGAAAAAGTAGTTGTTATTCGTGATCGAGCCACCGGAGAGCTTCAGGAAGTACGGGGTGAGGAAATTCTGATGGCTTCCGGTATTGTTCCGGCAACAGAAGAACTTCACTTAGAAAATACGTCAATTAAGACAAAGCGTGGCGGTTGGATTATGACCAATGAATTTTTGGAAACCTCCGTTGACGGAGTATATGCGTTAGGTGACGTCAATGGGGAAGCACCGTTCCGTCATAAGGCAAATTATGAAGCTGATATTTTGGCCCATAATTTATATCATGCATCGTCTCCGGAGGATTTTAGATGGGCTCGTTACGATCTTGTTCCGGCCGTTACTTTTACGTACCCACAGGTGGGCCATGTAGGATTGACGGAAGCAGAGGCAATAGAAAAGGGTTATGATGTAGGTACGGGGAAGAATTTTTATTCCGCCTCGGCAAAAGGGTTTGCCATGGGATTTGATCCGGGTGATGAGCACGATGGCTTTGTAAAAATTGTGGTGGATAAAGAAACCAATCATATTCTCGGGGTTCATGTTATCGGGCCGCAAGCATCTATTTTGTTTCAACCGTTTGTTAATTTGTTGAATAGTGGTGATACGCCATTACAGGCAATTAATGAAGAAATAGGTTCCGCGTTAACGAAGAAGTTGCGCGCTAAAGGGTTAGTACGTAAAATGGATCCGCATTCGGTTATTACCGTAGGAGAAACTATGACACCACACCCGACATTATCGGAAATTATTATGTGGACGCAGGTATACTACGAGCATCGCTGGTAAGTCGTTATCTAATAGATAACTTAGGATGAATACCGGGTACGTACATTGCTTGTGACAGATACCTTGAAATGGTATTTCTTATGTAAATTGATATATACGCTTACGGTTAGCGGAGGAGCTGATAGTAAGCGTATATTTTTTTATTCTCACTACTTGCAGTTTGTCGATAAAAAGAGTACAATAAACTAATCAATAAAATAATGATAATCTATTGAGAATGATAAGCAACAATAGGGAGAGGTATCTATGAGAGAATTTTTAATTGAGCAGTTTATAAAGAATCACGATATGATAAAGGTGCCAAGTGTTCGCACTCAGTATGGTAATGTAGCCAGTATCACCGGGGTGATTGTTAATTTATTAGTGTGCCTAGGTGAGTTGATTGTTGGCTGGCTCATTGGATCTATTGCTATGATCAGTGATGGTATTCATAATGTGGCGGATGCCGGTGGTTCGGCTATATCGTTTTTAAGTTTTCGCTTGGCTGCGAAAAAGCCGGATCAAGAGCATCCGTACGGGCATGGCAGGATGGAGTATTTATTCTCTATCGGATTTTCTATCATTCTGTTTGTATTAGCCATTCAGTTGATGATTGAAGCCGTCAATCGTATCATGCATCCGGAAATTGTTGATGTATCGGCAGTAGCCATTATTGTTATGCTTGTAGCTATGGGATTAAAAATATGGTTATCTTCTTTTCTTAAGTATATGGGAAACAGAATTGATTCCCCAATCTTACGGGCTAATGCATTGGAATGCTTATCCGATGTATGGGCTACAGCGGGAATTACGATCGGTTTGCTGGCAGGCAGTTTTCTAGAATATCCTATTGATGGATATCTGGGAGCTATCGTAGCATTGATGATTGGTCGTGCCGGCTATCATGTATTTAAAGAATCTACAAGTCGTTTGCTCGGTAATGAACCGACACCGGAACGAGTTCGTGAAATTGCTGATTTTGTACAAAGCTTTGATGGAGTATTAGGCGTTCATGATTTGATGATTCATGATTATGGTCCGGGGCATGAATTTGCCAGTATTCATGTAGAAGTGGATGCTAATCAAGATATCATTAAGAGCCATAATATGATTGATCATATAGAACGAAAGGCATTGGAAGAATTACATTTAAAATTAACTATTCATATGGATCCTCTGTTACGTGATGAACAAACTATGGCTATTTATGAACAAATTCGCAGTGTGGTGAAGGCGTATGACGATCGTATCAGTATTCATGACTTACGTGCTATTGAATCGGATGATCATCTGAATGTGTTATTTGATATGGTTGTGCCGTATACGGAAAAGCAACGTAAGGATGAAATAAGTCAATCCATTAAGAGAATATTAGAAGCAATGAATCCGTACTATCATGTAACGATTAATGCCGAACATAGTTATATTGGCGAAGAGCGAATTCATGAGTAATAACTGAGATGTCTAAAAAAGAAGACCTTGTAACGATGTGTAATTATCGTTACAAGGTCTTTTCGTATGTAATATGTGAATTTTTTTATTGTGTATTAAATCTTAAGTAGATAGTTTTGTAATAAGAGCGTATATGTTGATATACGCTTATGCATTACGGGATACATTCATTTTTACAGCATTGATATCTTCCGGATATCCGTTGCGAGAAAAGTCGGCAGCGGCCGTGAAGAGAATATCGGTGGAGGAGTTAAGTGCTGTTTCGGTAGAGTCTTGCAATACACCGATAATGAAACCAACGCCAACTACTTGCATGGCAATATCATTATTAATGCCGAATAAGCTGCAAGCAAGCGGGATTAGTAGCAAGGATCCTCCGGCAACACCGGATGCTCCACAAGCACCGATAGTGGCAATAACGCTTAATAAAATTGCGGTGGCAATATCCACTTGGATATGTAACGTATTTACAGCAGCTAACGTCATGATCGTAATAGTAATAGCCGCGCCGCCCATATTAATCGTGGCACCCAACGGAATAGAAATAGAATACGTATCAGGGTTAACACCGAGACGTTTGGCAAGGTCCATATTTACAGGAATATTAGCGGCAGAGCTGCGAGTGAAGAAGGCGGTAATACCGGATTCACGCAGACATTTGAATACCAGCGGATATGGATTGCGTTTTAAATACGTGAATACAATAATAGGATTTACGATTAAAGCTACAAAGAACATACTACCTAAGAGTACACCCAACAGTTTAGCATAACCGATTAAGGCTTCAATACCATTGGTAGCAATAGATTCGGCCACGAGCCCCATAATACCAAAAGGAGCTAAACGAATTACCCATTGAACTACTTTAGTAACAGCTTCGGAAATATGGGATACCATTTCTTTAGTATCATCGGCAACACCGCGTAAAGCTAGACCAAAGAGCACGGCCCAACCGAGAATCCCGATGTAATTACCCGTCATTAAGGCATGAACCGGATTATCGACTACGTTCTTCAATACGGTTATCAATACTTCGGCAATCCCTTCCGGAGGTTTTGCATCGCCTGCTGCTTCTGCCAAATGTAATACGGTGGGGAAGGTAAAGCTTGCGATTACGGCTACGGCGGCAGATAAGAATGTGCCTAATACATACATGAATAAAATATGTCGCATCCCCGTTTTTTGTCCGGCGCGATGTTTACTTACAGCAGCGACAACCAAGAAAAAGACTAATACAGGTGCAATCCCTTTTAAAGCACCTACAAAGATAACACCTAACAGCGATAACTCAACAGCCACCTCAGGTGCAAATAATGCGGCTGCGATACCTATGATTAAGCCGATGATAATTTGCTTAATCAAGCTCATGCGATTGAGCTTTTGTAAGAATGCTTTCATACTAATCACTCCTCTGTTCTACACATACTACATGAATACAATACATTATCGAGTTTCTACTCTGTGAGGACATATGTCATTATAAAACGGATAAGAAATATTGGCAAGGGGGAATTTGAAAAAATTGAATTTTTAAAATATAAAAATTTTTTTGTATGAATACTAGCAGAAATAATGGTCATGAATTATAATATAGGGAACAGAACGAGGGACAGCTTGTCGTGAGGAAACAAGCCTGTTCTTTGTAAACATGGTTAGGTTGATTGGAAAGCAGGTTTACTATGAAGGTGGAACGAGAACTATCGGCACGTAAGTTTACTTCTTATTCGGATAAGGAAGCTTTTGTGCAGGGTGTTTTTTCAAATGTTGCGAAACATTACGATATAATGAATACAATTTTAAGTTTTCATCAAGATGCATACTGGCGCCGTTTTGCGGTGAAGCAGTTGGGGTTACAGCCGGGAAACCGCTTGCTTGATGTGGCTTGCGGCACGGGCATGCTGACCAAGGAAGCGCTGCGCCAAGAGCCGATGCTATCGGTGGAAGCACTGGATTTTAGTCCGGAAATGTTACAACATGGCGAGCAGCGTTTAGCAAAAGCAGGGCTTTTGGATCGTGTAAATTTGGTAGAAGGTGATGCGATGAGTTTGCCTTACCATAAAGATTCCTTCGATTGTGCTATGAGCGCATTTGCTTTGCGTAATGTACCGGATGTTATGCAAGCACTAAAGGAAATGAAACGTGTGGTTAAGCCGGGTGGGCGTGTTGTTACGTTGGAATTGGCAAAGCCAACTGCGTTTGGATTCAAGCAACTGTATTACCTATATTTTGAACATATTCTGCCTGTATTGGGTAAATTGAGTAAGGACAATTCATCGTATGCGTGGTTGCCGGAATCGCTGCGAAGATATCCTCACCAGTCGCAGGTTTTGACTATGTTTGAAGAAGCCGGATATAAAGAAGCCACCTATTATGAACTGACCGGCGGTATTGTGGCAGTCCATGTAGGTATTGTACCGGAAGAAGTATAGAGGTATTTAAGATGGTTCCTGTGATGGGAGCCATCTTTTTTATAATAAAAAAGGCCCCGATGAACTGAACCTCAAATGTGTCTAACGAAAGGGGTTCAGCTCACCGAAGGGCCTTTTGAAATTTAATTTATAGTGTTACTGAAGATAGAACGTAATTGATGCATTTTTGGTTACGGTCGTAGATCCGCCTTCAACAGGAGTTGCGGTACTCATCGAGGCAGCTAGTTTATACATGCGCGGAAGGTTGTCCATTTCATAGCTTTGTGTGCCACTGACAGATACGTTTTTTACTCCACCTACAGAACGTCCAAGAGCGGCAGCAATAATTTCGGCTTGATGGCGCGCATTCTTGATGGCTTCCGTAGTAAGCTGATCGTTTAATGCTTGGGTTACATCATTTTCAAAATTGAGAGAGTTTACATTGGTAGCACCGCTAGCTACAGCGGCATCAATCACTTTGCCTACTTTGTTGATGTCCGTAATTTTTACATTTACCGTGTTGGATACAGTATAGCCGGTAATAGTATTGCGGTTACGGGTATTGTTGGCGTTATAGTCGTAATTGGGATTAATAGAAATGTTGGAAGTTTGAATGTTATTTTTAGTAATACCCATGGCAGTTAGGCGAGAAATCAAGTCACTCATGACACGGTCGTTGGCATTTTTGGCCGTATTCACCGAAGTGTCTTGCGAAGTAATTCCCAATGTGAGCATTGCATAGCTAGGAGCCAGCAAGCGGGTTGCTGTACCGCTCACTTGGATTTCAGGTACGTCCTGTCCGGCTGGAGCGGCGGCTAACGAAGCACCGCCAAAAGTTGTTGTAGCTAATGTGGCAACAAGAAGTGCTTTGGCTGCTAATTTTTTTGTGATTGTCATTACAATTCCTCCTCACAACTGATAGTACATTACATATTATAATAATAGTATATCATCATTCTGTGAAGGAAACATGAATAATTTTTCCTTGCAGAGGAAACAAATTAATTAAAAATGCCTGTATGAATCAGAATATATAAGAAAATGTACACTTGTAGGATAACTTTTGCATTTATTTAGGTCTGTGTTACAATACTCTTAGATTAAAAATTGTCTATATAATTTAAAAATTGTCTATATAACAGATTTGGGAGGTCATTCTATGAATCCTATTGACATTTTATTAAATCATAAAAGTATACGTGAATTTAAGTCGAGCCCGATTCCTCCGCAGCAATTAAGTATATTGTTGGATGTGGCGAAGCGAACCGCTAGTAGCCAAGGAATGCAAAGCTTTAGCATTATTCGTATTGTAAATCCGGAGCTTAAGGCTAAAATTGCAGAAGTTTGTACACAGCCATATGTAGCGCGTATGCCTGAATTATTTATTTTTATTGTTGACGTATATCGAAATTCACGCATTGCTCGCGAACAAGGTGTATTTAATGATGCGGAATGTGATAGCGATCGCTTTTTCCAGGGGTGGACCGATGCTTGTTTAGCGGCTCAAAATATGGTAGGTGCTGCTGAGTTGGCCGGCTTTGGTACCGTGTATTTAGGCAGTATTCTTAATGATGTGCCAAAGATGATTGAACTGTTAGATTTGCCGGAGTTTACTTTCCCAGTAGTAGGTCTTGGTTTGGGTGTACCGGATCAAAAGCCTCAGCTTAAACCGCGTATGGCACGAGAAGCCAATGTGTTTGACGACACATATCACGTGTTTGATAATTATTTAGAATTGATGGAAGATTACGATGAAGAGATGACTGAGTATTATGATTTGCGTGATGCTAATCGTCGGATGGATTCCTTTACATTACAAATTGCAAAGAAATTACAGAATCCGCAATTAAGCCGTCAACATCTTATCGAGCAAGCAGAAGCACAAGGTTTCAAATTTCATTTGCCACAGAAATAGTGTAATTTTATAAATATAGTTTGTAATAGTTAGAAGGTATACAAGAGTAAAAGAATTATATGATTTATGATGTAGCAATTGTAGGAGGAGGTCCGGCAGGATTGTCGGCCGCACTGACAGCCAGAGTAAGGGGGCAGTCCGTCGTTGTTTTTGAAGGAGCGAATTTTAGTGATAAATTACGGCGTGCCCCGCGCATAGATAATTATCCGGGTTTACCAACGGTGAGCGGTGAAGTGTTTATGGATAATTTACAAGCGCAGGTGCGCAATCTTGAGCCGGTAATTGTAAAGAAGCGTATTCAAAGTGTATTTCCAGGTCGTCCTTTTGTCCTGATGGCCGCTGACGAAGTGTATCAAGCAAAGTCTGTCATTTTAGCTACGGGCGTGCCGGTGAGCAGACCGATTGCCGGAGAGAGCCGGCTGTTGGGGCGCGGTGTCAGTTATTGCGCCGTTTGTGATGGTAATTTTTTTAAAGACAAAGAAATTGCTATTCATATAAGTTCAAAAGCCGAATGGAGTAGTGTGCAGTATTTGTCAGAACTAGCTAGCACTATACATATATATCCTGTAGGTGAAGTGGCTGTACTAGTTCGTAAAAAATTAGAGAATCAAAATGGAGGTACTGGAGTAGGTACAAAGAAATATACATTTGATGTAGCGACAGAGCGAGCTTTGCAGGAAGTCGTTATTCCGGCAAATTGCATACTTCATCTTGGTGATCCGTGGCATGCTATTATAGGCGAGAAAAAAGTAGAAGCTGTTGAAACAAAGAAGGGGTGCTTATCTGTTGATGGAGTATTTATTCTCCGCGAAGCGGATCCTCCTGATAAATTAGTAGAGGGCTTGGGTATGTCTAATGGAGCAGTGTCGGTAGGCCGTGGCATGGAAACAAATATTGTGGGACTGTATGCGGTAGGTGACATGACTGGACAGCCACTACAGGTAGCGAAGGCGGTAGGCGAAGGACAGATTGCAGCGCTCAGTGCGGTTCGTTACGTAGAGGAAGCATACTTAAATACGTAAAGTAGGGTTTGATAGTTAGTAAGCTTATAAAAAGAGCGGCTTTACTCTGAATCTGTAAAAGATATCAGAGGGGGGCCGTTGTTTTATAAGTATCTTATAAAATAGCAGGGAGAAAAAGAGTTGATAATTTATTTTTTTTCAAGTAGTAATTTTACGTATATGGAATTTTACATGACAGAGAGCTTTGGAGATGGTGGAAGGTATAAGTTAATAAAATTAAAAATAAAATTAAAAATTTTTTCTAAATTGCAATATGAAATTGAACACTCGTTACATCCGTTAGATTTTTAATTCGTCAAGGAATGCCTCTTGCGGTGTACGGTAACCGAGAATTTTTCTGGGTAACGTGTTACACCAATTTATTGCTCGTTTAAGAGTTGTTTCAGATATTGTGTGAATAGGTGTACCTTTAGGAATAAAACGACGTAATAATCCGTTGTGTCTTTCATTAGAGCCACGCTCCCATGCGGCATAGGAATGAGCAAAAAAGATTTGAAGTGTATCGCTCTCTAAATCAATGATAGAGGAAAACTCCAGTCCATTATCTGATGTTATCGTTTTACATAACGCCTTACCATCTAAGACTTCATTGCAGCGTCTCAACTAATTTTGTAAGGTAATCGCAATATCGATTGCCTTAGCTGAAGGAGATCTAAGTGTTACATACGCTCGTGTTTTGCGCTCTAACAGAGAGACGATGACCTCGTCTTGCTTATCCTTAATACCTCGCACTATTCCAGTTCCCAATGACCAAATTCTTTACGGTGTAAGATAGACTCATCTCGTAAGTCGATAGACTTTCCCCGATGCTTTTTGTGCTTACGTGTTCTCGCCTTACGGGTTGAACGGCGTACCATAAGTGGTAAATTAATAGGAGCTATTTGAAGAATTCCTTGGTGCACATAGTTGTATAGCGTTTTAGTGGATACCATTGCATCACGTGCAAACAGGTGATTGCGTATAG
>Cam_p2__coassemble_1282_pt1 | contig 22303 bp, 17 predicted proteins | sample Cam_p2__metabat2_low_PE_032 | metagenome-assembled genome bin Cam_p2 | reverse complement strand
CTACGGAATTTCCTACTTATTGGGATTAGGACCAACACGTTTTGTCCTATAACCCAAAAAATAAAAAAGCTGTAACCGAGAGCAATGTCTGTTCGGTTACAGCTTTTATTGTATTGCATTCGACTTTCTTGTCACATAAATAGTATCTACACGAGACTATTACATGAACATTATTATATGATCACTATTATATGAGCACTATTAACATGGACATCATCACGTGAAGAATATTATGTAATTATTACTTGCGTGAGTTAGTTACATGTGGTTATCTCGTGCGCGTTATTGTATGAGTAGTGCTACATGCGTATTAGAGGATATGGCGACGCTGTGCTTCATCGAACTCATCGGTTATCGCTTTAGACGGTGGTGCATCTAAGAGGCTGACAACGATAATAGCAATAGCCGCAAAGAGGAAACCGGGAACGATTTCATAGAGACCGAACCATCCGAATTGTTTCCAAATCAACACGGTCAAGCCACCGACAGTAACGCCGGCTACGCAGCCGAGGCGCGTCATCCGACGCCAGAAGAGAGAAATCAAAATAGCCGGACCAAAGGCGGCACCGAAGCCTGCCCATGCATAGGCAACCATGGTGAGAATATAGCTGTCAGGGTTTAATGCTAAGGACAAAGCAATAGCAGCCACAATTAATACGGTAATACGGCTGACAAGAATTAATTCGCGATCACCGGGACGATGGCCTACGAGATTTTTGTATAAGTCTTGCGCTACGGATGAGGCAGTGACTAAAAGCTGCGCGGATGAAGTACTCATGATGGCGGCGAGGACGGCGGACCAAATAAGTCCGGCGATGAAAGGAGAGAACAAGCTTTCACTCATAACGAGGAACACCGTTTCTGCCTTGGCACCTTCCAACAGTTCCGGCAGGTACACACGTCCGACTAGGCCGACGGCAACAGCAGCGGATAAAGAAATGATAACCCATGTCATAGCAATACGAGTTGCTTTGGTAAGTTCCTTGGAATCGGATATGGCCATGAAGCGAACCAAGATGTGCGGCTGACCGAAATAACCGAGACCCCAAGCTAAGGAAGAAATAATACCGATGACCAAGGTAACGGTGTCGGGTGCGGAGCCTAACACAGATAAGCCTTGGGGAAATTCGCTTTCGATAAGAGCCGCCGTATTAACGGGACCATGCATAGCGATGACAGCTGTGGTAGGAACCAATAAAATCGCAAAGAACATCATCATGCCTTGAATGAAGTCGGTCCAACTTACGGCGAGAAAACCGCCGAGGAAGGTATAGAAAATAACTACGCCGGCTGTGATAAACAGAGAAGTTAAATAATCAAGACCGAAGATGGTAGTAAACAGTTTACCGCCGGCTACGAAACCGGATGAAGTGTAAATAAGGAAAAAGATAACGATGAATAAGGCCGAGATGATCGGCAATGCTTTACCGGTATCATGAAAGCGATTGCGAAGGTAATCGGGAATCGTCAAACTATTGCTAGCTACCTCGGTATGGTTGCGCAGACGTTTAGAAACAAAGACCCAGTTCAGCCATGTACCGGCAGCGAGACCGATGGCAATCCAAATTGCGGATAAACCCGATGCGTAAGCAAAGCCGGGTAATCCCATCAGCATCCATCCGCTCATGTCCGAAGCCTCGGCACTCATTGAGGTAATCCAGGGACCTAGTTGGCGGCCACCGAGGATATAGTCGCTGAGATTTTTTGATTTTCTGTAATAATAAATTCCTATGTACATCATCAAACCCAAATATAATGCAAAGGCGACGATGACAGATGTTTGCGTGTGCATACGCGTACAGCCTCCTTATATAAATTAGTATTTTTTTATTTTACCATAAAATGAATCGTCGGCATAGTAAAAATGTTTTTGCTGAATGGAGAAATGTACTTTTATAACAAGGCGATTGCCGATACACATAGAAATTATACCGAATATATAGTATAGTAAAAGGTACACGATAAAGACGAAAGGACTGTGATAGATCATGACGGAGATTATGGCAACGGCAACGGCGCTGCTGAAAAATTATTTTGGCTATCCCGCATTTAGACCGGCTCAAGAAGTGCCGGTACAAACACTGGCCGAGGGTAAGGATGTGTTAGCCATCATGCCTACCGGAGCGGGCAAGTCGATTTGCTTTCAAATTCCGGCGCTGATGAAATCGGGATTGACCATTGTATTTTCTCCGTTGATTTCACTGATGCAAGACCAAGTTGATGGATTGCGGGTACAGAAAATTCCGGCTGCCTATTTGAACAGTACTCTTACGCGCGAGGAGTTTAATAAGATTATGTACTATGTGCGCGAAGGTCGTATTAAATTGTTATATATGGCACCGGAACGACTGGCATCGACATACTTTTGTAATATCTTGCGATCACTGCCGATTTCGCAGGTGATTATCGATGAAGCTCATTGCGTATCACAATGGGGTCATGATTTCAGACCGGCGTATTGCGATATCGGTCCTTTCTTGGAAAGTTTACCGAAACGTCCGGTGGTTGGTGCTTTCACTGCCAGTGCTACCCGCGAAGTAGAAGAGGATATGAAACGATTGTTGGGCCTTACCAAGGCACGGGTTCATGTAACCGGTTTCGATCGGCCGAACCTAAGCTTTCAGGTGGTACAACCGGATGATAAGATGGCCTATGTACTGCAATACGTGCAGGCGCATAGCCAGGAGAATGGTGTCATCTATTGCGCTACGCGCAAGGACGTAGAAAAGGTATACGGAGAATTGGTGCGCCGAGGGATTAAGGCCGGTTATTATCATGCGGGACTGACCGACGCGATGCGCAAACAGCAGCAGGAAAACTATGCCTATGACCGCGTTCAAATTATGGTGGCTACCAATGCGTTTGGTATGGGCATCGACAAGAGTAATATCCGGTATGTATTACATTATCAAATGCCGCGCAACATGGAAGGGTATTACCAAGAAGCAGGACGGGCCGGTCGTGATGGTGCACCGGCGGAGTGTGTACTTTTATATAGCGGACGGGATGTTATCATTCATAAATACTTGATTGAACAATCGGTAGAAGAACCGCAGCGACGGCGTATTGAAATGGGAAAGCTGCAGAGTATGATCGATTATTGCTTTACCGGCGGATGTTTGCGGCGATATATGCTCACCTATTTTGGAGAGACCGTCAGTTGGCAGCATTGCGGTAACTGTAGCAGCTGTAACGGAAAGCAGGCACGGCGTGACATGACACGGGAAGCACAGATTATTTTTAAGGCCATACTTGACACGGAAGAGCGTTACGGCGCTTCTATGATTGCCGCTATTGTAGGCGGTGTCGGTACGGATCGCATCAGGCGGGCCGGGTATGACCGCTTATCCGTATTCGGCGCATTATCAGGAGTAGATGAAAAGGAAATAAAAGGCTATATTAAACAATTCATAGCCCTAGGATATTTGGAAAGCAGCTTGGGGAAATATCCTACGTTATCCGTTACGCCCGGCGGCGAAGCGGTGCTAGCAGGTACACAGCGCGTCATAGAAGCACGCCGCGAAATTGTGCGCGTACGACCGGAAGCACCGCGGCGCACCAAGACAAGTGCCGGGGCAAAGGGCGGCTTGTTTGAACATTTGCGTCAGCATCGCAAAAAATTAGCCGAAGAAGCCGGTATTCCGCCGTATTTGATTTTTTCCGATACGGTGCTAATCGATATGGCTTCGTTACGGCCCAAAACATTGGCGGAATTATGTGAAATAAAAGGAATCGGCGAGGCCAAGTTAAAACGGTACGGCCTGTCATTTTTACAAGCAATTGCGGAAGGAGAACGAAAATGAGTGCAGCGGATACACAGTATTTAGCGATTGTGGAACGAATTTTAAAGGAAGGCTACTATGCCAATAATCGCACCGGTGTGCCTACCTATAAGTTAGCGCATCAGATCATGCAATTTGATTTAGCCAAGGAGTTTCCGATTTTGACGACAAAATTTGTTGCTTTTAAAACGGCCGTGAAGGAGCTCTTGTGGATTTGGCAGAAGCAAAGCAATGATGTGCGCGAGCTGCAGGCTATGGGCGTACATGTTTGGGATGAGTGGATGCGTGAAGACGGTACTATCGGTAAAGCCTATGGCTATCAGATAAAAAAATATAAGCAGCTGGATAACTTGCTTCACATGTTGAAAACCGATCCGCAAAGTCGACGCATGATAGTTACGTTGTGGAACATTGAAGATTTGCCGGATATGGCGCTGCAACCTTGCGCCTATGAAACATTGTGGGATGTGTCCGGAGATCGGTTGAACTGTATGTTGGTACAGCGCAGCGGCGATATGGGATTGGGCGTGCCCTTTAACATGACGCAATATGCAGTGCTGGTACATTTGGTAGCCAAGGTGTGCGGCTTGAGGCCGGGACAATTTACGCATGTAATTAATAATGCACATATTTATGAAAATCACGTAGATGCCTTGGAAGCGCAGCTGAAGCGCCGACATGAGGCAAAAGAAGCGCCGGTGTTAAAGGTGGCGGACGATGTACATGATTTTTATGCCATTACACCTGATGATGTATGGCTGGAAGGATATGAACATTTGGGCAAATTAGCTATGGAGGTAGCCGTATAATGATAGCGCTGATTGTGGCAAAAGCGAAAAACAATGTCATCGGTAAGGACAACCAATTGATTTGGCATTTGCCGGAGGATTTGAAGCATTTCAAAGCACTGACCACGGGGCATATTATTATTATGGGGCGGAAAACATTGGAATCCTTGCCCTGTAAATTACCTAATCGGGAACATTGGGTAGTGACCCGCCAAGAAGGCTATGTACCGCCTTATGAAGGAGTACGCATTTTTCATTCGCCGGAAGAAGCACTTGATGCGGCGCAACAGGTAGATGATACGGTGTATTGCATCGGCGGCGCCGAGTTATACGGTGCGATGTTGCCCATGGCGGACCGATTATATGTGACGGAATTGGAAGACAGTTTTGACGGTGATGCGGTTTTCCCTGTTATTGACGAGACGGTATTCAGAAAGACGGCGGAAGAAAAAAGACAGCCCACTGCCGACCATGGCGGCTTTGCGTTTGTTACTTACGATCGCATCCGGCGATAATTGTGAAAGCATGCATGGGGAGAACGAATCAAGATACCCGTGGAATGGAACAATCAATATGCCTATGCAATAGAAACGAAATAAAAATAAGAAGTGTGAGGTTTTTACTATATGACAGAGGAAGCAATAATGAATACGATGGCCATCGATACAGCACGTGTGATTGCCGATGAATTAGGGGTAAAGACATGGCAGGTACAAGCGGCTATCGATTTGATGAGTGAAGGCAATACGGTGCCCTTTATCGCGCGCTATCGAAAGGAGAAGACCGGCGAACTCAAGGATGAACAGCTTCGCGACATCGAAGAAAGACATCGCTATTTGGAAAATCTGGCACAGCGCAAGGCTGATGTTGTCGCTTCAATTACGGAGCAAGGCAAGATGACCGAAGCGTTGGCCCAGCAATTAGCTGCGGCGATGAAGCTGCAAGAGGTAGAAGATTTATATCTACCGTATCGCCCGAAAAAACGTACCCGTGCCTCCATGGCCAGGGATCGTGGGTTGGAGCCGTTGATGGAATATATTGTCGGCACAGCAGTAACGGAAGAATCCGCCATAGCCGAAGCCGCGCAATACATAACGGACGAAGTACCCGATGCGGCAGCGGCTTTGCAAGGTGCAATGGATATTTTAGCGGAAGACGTAAGTAATCGCGCCGATATACGATCACATTTGCGCGATTCTATTTGGAACGAAGGCAGCTTGCACACGGCTTTGGTCGGAGACGATGAAGAGGTTAAAAAAGTGTTCCTACAATACGAGGACTATGAAGAACCGATCCGTCAGTTGCCATCCCATCGTATTTTGGCGATCAATCGCGGAGAGTCGCTGGGAGCGTTAAAGGTAACTATGGTGACGGCCGATGAACGCTACATTGCCTATATACTCAACTGCATGGTCGAAGCCGGTCAGGCTAACAATGTGTATACGCAGGCCGTCGCGGAAGATGCGTATAAACGGTTGGTGCTTCCGGCGCTGGAACGAGATATTCGCAATCAGTTGACGGAGCAAGCGGAAGAACAAGCCATTAAAGTGTTCGGTACGAATCTTCGCAATCTGTTATTGCAACCGCCGTTGTCCGGCTATGTCATTATGGGACTGGATCCGGGATACCGCATGGGATGTAAAATGGCGATTATCGATGAGCAGGGCAATGTGCTCGATCAAGGGGTTTATTATTTAACAATGAGTGATAAGCAGCGGGATATTGCGCGGCAAGCCTTGTCGAATTTGATTCGTAAATGGCATGTCACTTTGATTTCCATCGGCAACGGTACCGCTTCTTATGAAACGGAACAATTTGTTTCTCAAATGCTAGCCGAAGAACAGTTGGACGACTGTCATTACATCATTACCAATGAAGCGGGGGCCTCGGTATACTCGGCATCTAAATTGGCCATTGAAGAATTGCCGGATCTTGATGTATCCATTCGCGGCGCTGTGTCGATTGCTCGTCGCGTGCAGGATCCGTTGGCGGAATCGGTAAAGATTGATCCGAAGTCCATCGGCGTCGGTCAGTATCAGCATGATGTCAATCAGAAGCGGTTGGGCGAAGCATTGGATCAAGTAGTGGAAACCGTAGTCAATCATGTAGGCGTGGAGCTTAATACGGCATCGCCGGCGATTTTGCGACATATTTCCGGCATTACCGGTACAGTGGCCAATAACATCGTAACGTATCGCAAGGAAAACGGCCCCTTCACATCACGTAAGGAGCTATTGAAAGTCAGTCGGTTGGGCCCGGCAGCCTTTACGCAGTGCGCTGGCTTTTTGCGTATTCAGCGCAGCGCGAATGCACTGGATAATACGCCGGTTCACCCGGAATCCTATAGCTTGGCGGAAAAGATGATTCACCTTTTGGGATTTGCACCGGAGGATATGCATAATAAAGACATTCTGGAACAAATTAAAGCTAAGGTGTCTACGGTAGATGCGGTGGCTATGGCGAACGAGCTGGATGCCGGTGTGCCTACGGTGCGCGATATCTTAGAGGCGTTGGCTAAACCGGGACGGGATCCTCGCGAAGATTTACCGGCGCCGCTTATGCGCAAACATGTATTAAGCCTTGACGATATTAAAGTGGGGACCGTGGTGAAAGGGACGGTTCATAATGTTGTGGATTTCGGTGCCTTTGTGGATTTTGGACTCAAGGTAAACGGATTGCTTCACCGCAGTGAATTTTGTCGACGCAATCAACATCCGTCGGATGTATTGGCAGTAGGCGATATTATCGAAGCGGAAATTATTTCGGTGGAAGCCGAGCGCAATCGTATCGGACTTTCTATGAATGCCTTGAAAAAACGACGGGGCGAGATGAATGACGAAGACAATCGAAACGGGCGCGAGAAAAAACAAAAACAGTATTCTCGCGTGGCCGGTGCCGATGAACACCGTAAGAATGAGCGCCCGAACAGAGGGCAAGGACAAAGAAACCGCAACGGACAACATAAGAATAAGCGGCAGCGGGATGGAAGACAGCACCGTGATAAAGGCTTTGTCTTCGGCGACAACGATATTCGTATCGTGCGGTCAAAAAAGAAATAAAAGTATCTATCGCAGATAAAGTGTGATATAATTAACGAATATGCTGGAGAAACATACAGAGAATATTCGTAACATGCTAGGAGGATGCATATAGTCAATGTTAGAACGTTTTGAAGAATTAAAAATTAGTGAGCCTATATTACGGGCTTTGAATGATATGGGTTTTGAAGAACCGACGCCGATTCAGCAGGAAGCGATTCCGGTAGCCATGGAAGGCCTGGACATGATTGGGCAAGCGCAAACCGGTACCGGTAAAACGGCAGCGTTCGGGATTCCGGCGCTGGAAAAGGTAGATCCGGCGCAGCGTGCTGTACAAGTATTGGTTCTTTCCCCGACGCGGGAGTTGGCCATTCAGGTAGCGGAAGAGCTGAATAAAATGGCGCAGCACACGGACATACAGGCATTGCCGATTTATGGCGGACAGGATATTACCCGTCAGTTCCGCAGCCTCAGAAAAAATCCGCAGATTATCGTAGCTACTCCGGGACGATTGATGGATCACATGGATCGTGGTTCCATCAGCTTTGATGCGGTGAAGATGGTAGTGCTTGATGAAGCCGATGAAATGCTTAACATGGGCTTTGTCGATGATATAAATAAAATTTTGAGTGCCGTGCCGGACGAACGACAAACATTATTGTTCTCTGCTACCATGCCGAAAGCCATTCAGAATTTGGCGGAAACCTATTTGAAGGAACCTCGCTTGATTCGTATGAAGCCGACGCAGGTGACGATGGATCTGATTGATCAGTACTACATCGAAGTGCAGGATCGTCAGAAGTTTGATGTACTGTGCCGCTTGCTTGATATGCATGCGCCGGATTTGGCCATTGTCTTCGGTCGCACAAAGCGTCGCGTGGACGAAGTGACGGAAGGCCTAAAAAAGCGCGGTTACATGGCGGAAGGTATTCACGGCGATTTATCGCAGCAGAAGCGCGACAGTGTGATTCGTCAATTCCGCGAAGGGACTATCGATATTTTGGTGGCTACCGATGTGGCAGCGCGCGGCCTCGATATCAGCGGCGTTACGCATGTTTATAACTACGACTTGCCGCAAGATCCGGAAAGCTATGTTCACCGCGTAGGTCGTACGGGCCGTGCCGGTAAAGCCGGTAAGGCAACGACCTTTGTAATTCCTCGTGAAATGGAACACCTCCATGCTATCGAGCGATTGACGAAGCGCAAGATTACTCGCCGTAAAGCGCCGTCCTTAGGGGAAGTATTGGAAGGGCAGCAGCGCTTGGCCGTGGAAGGCTTGATTTCCATGTCGGATAACGAAGAAACCTTAAAGATGTATCGCAGCAGTGCGGAAGAGCTTTTGGCCGATATTGATTCGGTTACGTTAGTGTCCGCAGCGATTAAGCTGTTAACGAAGGAGCCGGATACGACACCGGTAACCATTACCGAAGAAGCACCGCTTCGCGTACGCAAACCGCGTCGCTTCGGTAAAGACGGTCGCCGTCGTGACGGACGTTCCTATCGATCCGGTGATCGTCGCAAGTTCGATAAAGGCGGACGGGATCGCCGCGATGGTCGTGATCGTCGAGGCAGTCGCAATGCACGCAGTGGACGCGATCGCCGTGATGGTCAGCGTGAAGGTAAGGAAAGTAGAGCGAATAGTTCTTTCAAGCCGTACTTTAAAGATTAATTAACAACATAAAATCTGCAATTCTGTGCAGAACATATAGAACAAATTAAATGAGGGTGCCCTTGTCTTGGCAGCTGCATCCAGTGTCAGATTGTGTTAATGAATGACATGACATTAGATGGAGACTGAGAGGCGAGAGCGCTCTTTTTATTTTTTTGCACCGTAAAAATAAGAAAGTCATGATAGAAATTTATCGGATATTGCATTAAGTCATGTAGGTAGTGATGTACCTAGCGATATAGAAGCGATACGCGAGAGAGACGCACAGTGATACACGAGAGAGACGCACAGCGATACGCACGGTAATACGCAAACCGATACGCAAGGTGATACGCAAACCGATACGCACGCCGATACGCACGCCGATACCATTCTTAAACTAAACCAAACTAAACAGTAGGAAAGAAAACCATCAAAGAAAGGAGGCGATGGTTATTACGTATTTACTCATGCCCTTGTCGATTACAGATTGATGAAGAAAAACATACCCTGACCTACATGACTGCTTAGCTATAATTGATTTTTCCTCCTTCATTTGCTATAATTACTCAAATAATAATTGTTATTGTTTGTTATTTGCTACAGATGTAGTATAATATGAATAGTAACAAATAATAGTTTGCGATGTAAGCTATTACAGTCGGCTAAGTAGCTGCTGGGACAGATATCCGAGTGGAGAGAGGAATGAAAGTATGGATATAGCACAAAAACTACGTTCTGAAGGATTCAAAGTAACTCCTCAGCGTATTGCCATTTACAATGTATTATACGGGCAAAACGATCACCCCACAGCGGAAATGATTTATCAGAATTTGCGCAAGGAATATCCGACCATGAGCTTGGCAACAGTGTATAAAACGATGGAAATTTTCGAACGCATCGGTCTTGTCAAGGTGTTGGATATGGGGGACGATTGCAGTCGATATGACTGGGACACCCATAATCATCCGCATTTGCGTTGCACCCAGTGTAATCGCGTAGAGGATTTGGATGGCATCGATGTCGAAAAGATTCAGGCGGATGTGGAACGATTGAGTGAATATCGCGTAACCGGACAACAGTTGGCATTTGAAGGGATTTGTCCTGATTGCTTGCGCCGGGAGTCGCATTAAAAAAGAGCCGTAAGGCTCTTTTTTAGTAAGGAGGAACATATGTTAACAATAGGATGTCATCTATCAATCAGCAAAGGCTATTTGCACATGGGCAAGGAAGCCCTTTCAATCGGAGCCAACACGTTTCAATATTTTACGCGCAATCCCCGAGGTGGTAAGGCACGGGCTTTTGACGAAGCGGATATGAAGGCGTTGGCGAAGTTTATGGAGGAACATCATTTCGGAAAGATTTTAGGGCACGCACCGTATACGTTAAACGGCTGTGCTAAAGATGAAGGCTTGCGTGAATTTGCGCGGCAGTCCATGCGTGAGGACTTGGAGCGACTGGAATATTTGCCGCATCAATTATATAATTTTCATCCCGGTAGCCATGTCAAGCAAGGGGTGGATCAAGGCATTTCATACATCGTGGATATGTTAAATGAAGTGCTCTTCCCGGGAATGAAAACGATGGTGCTCTTAGAAACGATGGCTGGTAAGGGAACGGAAGTGGGACGCACCTTCGAGGAGATTGCCCGCATCATTGACGGCGTAAAGTTAAAAGAATACGTAGGCGTTTGCATGGATACCTGCCATATTCACGAAGGCGGCTATGATATCATTGATAATCTGGATGGAGTGCTGGCTGAATTTGATTCAATCATCGGACTCGATCGCATTCATGCCATTCATTTCAATGATTCGAAAAACCCGCGCGGCGCACACAAGGATCGTCACGAGAAAATCGGTGAAGGGCATATTGGCATCGAAGCGTTAGGCGCGGTGATTACGCATCCGAAGCTTCGGCATTTGCCCTTTTACTTGGAAACGCCGAATGAGCTTGACGGATATGCCAAGGAGATTGCCATGCTGAAAGAGATTTACGCAAACGAGGTGAAGGAATAAATGCGTATTTTGCACACGGCAGATTGGCACTTGGGGCGCATATTTTATGCAAACTACTTGACTGAGGACCAAGCCTATGTGTTGGAGCATCAATTTTTGCCGCTCCTCAAAGAAGCTCGTGTGGATGCAGTAGTGATTGCCGGTGATGTGTACGATCGTGCCGTTCCGCCGGTAGAGGCAGTGGAGCTGTGGGACAGCGTAGTGACACGCGTTGCCAGTGATAAACGGATTCCTATGTTTGTCATCGGCGGGAACCATGACAGCGGTGCTCGGCTAGAGGTGGGACATACGCTGTGGGCTCCGTCGGGGCTTTACGTATGGGGGACGCTGCGGCATTTACAAGGACCTGTTATAGTCAATGACGCATACGGTGAGATTGCCTTTTGTCCCATGCCCTTCAGTGAACCCAAGTCGATTGCCAATTATTTGTTCGCCGATGAAGCGAATTCGTCGGATATGACAACTCATGGACAGCATAGCTATGATGAAGTGTATCGATTATGGGGAGACTACGTGCGAGGACAGGTGCCGAAGGGAATGCGTTCGGTAGCCATGGCCCATGCATTTGTCAGCGGCAGTGCGGAAAGTGAATCGGAGCGTCCGCTTATCATCGGCGGTAGCTACGCAGTGGCGGCCCAGGCGTTTTCCGGATTTAGTTATACGGCACTGGGGCATTTACATCGTCCGCAGCGAGCAGGGTCCGAGGTTATTCGGTACAGCGGCTCCTTGTTAAAATATTCTTTTGATGAAGCGGCGCAGCGCAAAAGCTTTACCTTGGTGGATATTGATGAAAAGGGAGGAGCCACTATAGAACAAATTCCCGTGGAGGCGCGCCGTGATGTACGCATTGTGGAAGGGGCCTTTACGGATATTATGAATGATGAAGCATTGCATCAGCGTTGCGGCGATGATTATGTGATGGTGCGCTTAACGGATACAGCACCTGTTATTGATGGTCTGGCCCGATTGCGATCGGTGATTCCTCAGGTGATGACATTAGAGCTTACGGGGCGTATGGCGGTGAATGAGTCCGATGAAGACATGACAACTAACTTTTATCATTTGTCGGAACGGGATTTGTTCGGACAGTTTGCCGTCGCCGCCAGAGGGGAAGCGTTGACGGCAAAGGAAGCACAATACATTGATGCGCTGTGGGATCGCATCAATAAGGAGGAGCTATGAAACCGATACAATTACGCATGACAGCCTTCGGCCCGTTTTGTGATACGGTGAATATATGCTTTGAAGACTTACAAGGAGACAGTTTGTTTTTGATTACCGGACCGACCGGTGCGGGTAAAACGACCATATTGGATGCCATGGTGTATGCGTTGTTCGGTCAGACCAGCGGCGGTTTGCGTGATGGCAGTGATATGCGCAGTGATTATGCAGGCGCGGATACACTTACACAAGTAGAATTTACCTTTGCCATCGGGGATAAGGCATATCGTTTGGAACGTAGTCCCAAGCAATGGGTGAAAAAGAAGCGCGGCAGCGGTTTGCGTGAGTTGCCGGCACAAGCCGTTTTGTACAGTAAACAGAATGGTGCTTGGCAGGAAGTAACGACGCGAGCACAGGAGATAAAAGAACAGGTGCAGTCGATTATCGGTTTTCGGGCCGATCAATTTTTGCAGGTAGTCTTATTGCCGCAAGGCGATTTCCGGCGACTTCTGGTGGCACCTACTTCTGAGCGTGAAGAGCTGCTGCATAGCCTGTTTCGAACAGAAATATATACAAGGTTGCAGGAACTGCTCAAGCAAGACTACGATAGATTGTATGAACAGGCCAAGGAACGAGTGCAAGCGCAGCAATTCATTTTGGATAGTTTGGAAGTAAAGAATTTACAAGAGGCCGTACAAAAAGCAACGCAAGCAGAGTCGGCTGCAAAGGATGCGCTAACATCCGGAGCGGCGGCTAAGCAGTATTGGCAAACTGTAAGCGAAGGCCGTGCACTTACGGTGAAACGGGATGAGTTGCAGCAGGCGCTGGAAACGGCCGATAAGCTTAGAGAAGGTTTGGTGGCGCACCGTGAGGAACAGCGGCAACGCAAAGCACTGATTGAATTGCTGCCTTCCTATGAAGCGTGGTACAAGGCCGTTCGTGAACGGGATACTGTTTTGCAAGAAGCAGATGAAGTCAAGCAATCTATAACGCAGATGGAGGCGGAGGCAACTGCGCTGGCCGAGAAGCAACAGCATTTGTCGGCAGAGGAAGAACGGTTAGCCGAGCAGGCGGAACGGTATGAGCAGGCACACCGCATCGTAGTGGGGGCGGAGGCTATACGGGAAGAAATTAAATCTTTGGAAGCACGGCGCCGGCAGCACCGCGACAAAGCAGCGCAACTGGAAGCGGATTCGGATCGGATACGAAACTTTGCAGCAGAGTTGGAAACGAATAGGAAAACGCTGTCGACGGCAACCAAGGAAGAAGCGGATGTGAAGGCGACGCATGCCTATCTTACGGAAATCATAGATATCCTCGGTGCTGCCGAGGAGCTGCGCAATAAAGTAGAGGAGTGGTCAACACTTGTTAAACACAGCACTGACGGTGCGGCGCAGTTGACACAGTTGCAGCGTCAGTACAATGAAGCGGTGGCGGCGGAAGCGTATTATAAACAAATTTGGCATGAGAAGGAGTCGGCCCTACAAGCACAGCAGGCAGCTACTTTGGCTATGGGGTTGGAGCCTGATAGTCCCTGTCCGGTGTGTGGTTCCTGTCATCATCCGCATCCTGCCGTTCCCGGAGAAGAGGTTCGACCGGACGACGAAGCAAGAGCTCGTAAGGATTATGTGACCGCTAACGGAGCAACGGCTTCTTTGCGAGGTAAGCTATCCTCTGCCGAAGAACGTCAGCAGGAGTGGCAAACGGAAGAAGCTCAGCGGTATAAAGGGATAATGCGCATAGTGACTTCTTTACAAACAAACCTGGATAGCTATGTGAAAGTGCGGCCTGATGCGGAAGAGCATCGGGCAGTAACGGTAGTGCGCGAACGTATTGGCGCGTGGTTAAGCAATGATACGCCGACACATGATACGACGGATGTGGCGGAGATACTCGATTACGCACAATGCATCGCCGGATGTGCAACGGAGATACGACAGGAGATTCATGCTCTCGCCGCTGCGCTGGATCGTCTGCAGCATCAAGTGTTTACGCTGCGCGAAGCGCAAGCGACGAAACAACAGCGACTGGAAACGATGCGGACAACACATACATGGGAAAGCAATGCTCTCGTGCAAGCCAAAGAGGAAGATGAAGCGCGTTGGCGTGAGCTGGCCATTGATGATGTAGTTGCATGGAACCGACAAATCGATGAATACGAAGTGTACTGTGACGAATATAAAAGACGGCAAAGCTCTTTGGCGGATGAACGTGTAAGGCTCAGCAGGGAAGATAGTGCATTAACGGTTAAACGCACGGAGACTAAGCGGCGTGAGGGATCCCTGCAGCAACGTTTGGCGCAGGCGAAAGCTGATATAGAAATGTATCTTCAGGAGTTGTCGACATTGCCGGAGTGGGAAGAGCGCTTAGCGGCAGCAAAAGAGAAGAAAACGGAGCTTTTACAAGCCGTAGATGAGTATGATCGACAGTGGCATCGCAATGAAGGCGTGCGCAGTGAAACCTTGGCAGCGCTTAACTCTTTGCTTGAAACGGCGGTAGTTGTGTCGGCTGAAGAAGAGAGGCAGGCCAGAGACGGTTGGACACGAGCGGAACAGGAAGCGGCTACCTATGCTGCCGAGGCTAAGCGCATACAACAGGCGGTAGATCGATTAACTGCGTTGCATAAGGAAGACGAAGCCGGAGCGGAGGAGCGCGAGTTTGTATACGGTTTATCCCAAATGGCAAGCGGTGCTTCCGCAGGATTAAAAGGCGTTACCTTCGAACGTTATGTGTTGGGGGCGATTTTAGAAGAGGTGGTCAGTGCGGCCAATCTTCGTTTGCGCAAGCTCAGTCGCGGGCGTTACACATTGCAACGGGCCGCATTCGATAATAGCGGTCGCGGTCATAAAGGACTGGACTTAGCCGTGTTTGATGCATACACCGGGGCTGCTCGACCGGCCAATACGCTATCCGGCGGCGAGACGTTCTTGGCATCGTTATCATTGGCGATGGGGCTGGCAGATTGCATACAATCCTATGCCGGCGGCATTCACTTGGACACGATGTTTATTGACGAAGGCTTTGGCACATTAGATGCAGATACGTTGGAGATTGCTATGGAAGCATTGGTTAGCTTGCAGTCTTCGGGACGCTTGGTAGGAATTATTTCGCATGTGGGAGAATTGCAGAGCAGAATCCCTCGGCATCTGGTGGTGGAACGAACCGCGAAGGGGAGCCGCGCTTATTTTTCCGGTGATAAGGCTTCGTCTTAACTATAGAAAACTAGGGTACGTATAGTCATATATCGAAAAATATGATACTATAAGAGCGTGCCTATTTGGATATGTGTCGCCACGATGTGGCGGGCGTATGCACAATAGAATGGTGATGAGTGAAGGAGGAAGAGAAATGAAATTTGTCTTTGCCCATAATAATATTAATGTCTTCGATATGGAAAAGAGTTTAGCCTTTTATAAAGAAGCGGTAGGTCTTACGGAAGGGCGTCACATCGAACCGGAAGACGGCTCGTTTAAAATTATTTATCTCGACGGACCGGACAGCCCGCATCAGTTGGAATTGACATGGCTGCGAGATCGCAAAGAACCGTACAACTTGGGGGATAATGAATTTCACATTGCTTTTTATGTAGATGATTTTGAAGCAGCGCATAAAAAGCATGAAGAAATGGGTTGTATTGTTTACGAAAATCCGGCCATGGGCATTTATTTTATAGCTGACCCGGATGGGTACTGGGTAGAAATTCTTCCCGCTAAGTAAGAGGCATTCATCAGATGGAACATATGTTAACGCGGCTGGAATGGCTGGTGGGAAAAGAAAACATAGAAACCTTGGCAAGTAAGTCGGTGCTTCTCTTCGGCGTCGGCGGCGTCGGCGGCTTTGCCATGGAAGCGTTGGTGCGTTCCGGCATTGGTCGTATAGTCATCGTCGACGGTGATGCGGTGAGCATCAGTAATTTGAACCGGCAGCTTATTGCTACAAAGGATACCATAGGTCGTCGTAAGGTTGATGTGGCTAAGGAGCGCATTCAATCCATTCGTTCCGATATAGTCGTGGAAACCTACGATATGGTGTATAATGGCGAAGCGCATAAAGATTTTATTGCTTCGCTGAAGGTGGATTATGTTATTGATGCTATCGATATGGTGTCGGCAAAGCTATCTATCATCGAAACGTGTCAGCGCTTGGGCATTCCCTGCATATCCTCAATGGGGACGGGCAACAAGATGCATCCGGAACTATTGCGCATTACGGATATCAGTAAAACACATACCTGTCCGTTGGCCAAGGTAATGCGGCGAGAATTAAGAAAGCGCGGTATTAAGCGGCAAACGGTTATTTTTTCGGAAGAGACGCCTATGACGCCACATCGCGATGATGACTCGCGCAGCCCCGGATCTTGCGCTTTTGTGCCATCCGTATCGGGGCTTATGATGGCGAGCTTTGTAATCAGAACATTTTTGGAGGTTGATTAACCATGAAAAAAGCAATTATTCACATGGATAAAGGTGATATCGTTATTGAGTTATTTGACAAAGAAGCACCGGGTACGGTAGCTAATTTTGAAAAGTTGATCAAAGAAGGTTTTTACGACGGACTTACGTTCCATCGTGTTATTCCGGGCTTTGTAGCACAGGGCGGTTGTCCTATCGGCAACGGTACCGGTGGTCCGGGATACACCATTAAGGATGAACTCATCGGCAATCCGCACAAACATGTGCGCGGTGCGTTATCCATGGCTCACCGTGGTCCTAATACAGGCGGTAGCCAATTTTTCATCGTGTATGAACCGCAGCCGCATTTGGATGGAGTTCATACCGTATTCGGTCAGGTTATTGAAGGTATGGACGTAGTGGATGCTATCTATCAAGGCGAGCACATGAACACCTTGGAGGTAGTAGAAGACTAATCCTGCGAAATAAAGGAGAGAAATGGAAGTTTTTTCGATTAAACATCCGGAATGGTTGCAAGTTAAAAAGGACGGTCGCTTTTCGTACGGATATAACCAGGAATGGTATCGCGATGATTGGCAACAGTTGGCCGGTTGCGGTCCGACGACGGCTACTCAACTTATTAGCTATGCAGAATTTCGGGATCATTATTTGGATTCGACGAACAGTAAAGATGGTGAGGAAGCGTTGCGCCGGATGGAAACAATTTGGAACTACGTACGTCCGCGCTTCGGCGGCGGTTTGTACAAAACGCATTGGTTGTCCGATGGTCTTACGGCGTATATTGAAGAGCATAAGTTGCCATACAAGGTGCCGATGCTTAGTGTATATCCCTTTGCCAGCTGCAAACCTTCCTTAGAAGCAGTGGTAGATTTTATTGAACAAGGCCTGCAGGCAGATTCGCCGATTGCTTTTTTGAACCGTCATCGCGGTAGAGAGCGTGAGTTGTCTACGTGGCATTGGGTGCCGATTGTAAAACTGATGAAGAATAATGATGATATACGTTGTATGGTGTATGACGAAGAAATCGAGCGTATCTTTTCGTTGAAGCGATGGCTGAAGGATACCATGCTCGGTGGGGGATTTGCGTACGTACAGCATATCGGTTAGGTACATGAGGAGGAATTGTTACATGTCACAGTGGATTACAGAAAATCAGTCAGCACATTTACGGTTAAGCGCCGAAGTTGACAAGGTACTTTTTTCGGGTGAGTCCCAGTTCCAAAAAATTGAGGTAGCTCACAGTTTGGAATACGGCAATATGCTTGTGTTGGACGGTGTATTTCAAACATCTGAAAAAGAGGAATTCGTATATCATGAAATGATGTCCCACGTGCCGTTGTTCCTTCATCCGAATCCGAAAAACGTGCTGATTATTGGCGGCGGCGACGGTGGCGTAGCCCGGGAATGCGTACGTCATGACTGTGTGGAAAAAGTGACCATGGTAGAAATCGACGGCAAGGTGGTAGAGTTGGCAAAACAGTATTTGCCGACCATTGCCGATGCTATGATTCGCCAGGATCCGAAGTTGACCGTAAAGATCGGTGACGGTATCGGCTTTATGGCACAGGCCGATAATGAATACGATGTTATCATTGTCGATTGCTCCGATCCCATCGGCCCCGGCGAAGGTCTGTTTACGAAGGAATTCTATGCTAATGTGCATAAGGCGCTAAAAGCAGACGGTCTTTTTGTACAACAAACGGAATCGCCGGTTATGCATAAGCCGTTGGTGGAAAAGGTATTTGGGTATGTGCGTGATCAGTTTGCTATGGCGCGTTTATACACAGCATATATTCCGATCTATCCAACCGGGATGCATTGCTTTACTATGGGGACTAAAACCTATGACCCGTTAACGTTTGTACCGAATCGTGAACGTACGTTTACGACGAAGTACTATAATGAAAAAATTCAGACAGCTGCGTTTGCCTTGCCGAATTTTGTAAAAGAATATCTACTGAAAAAATAATTTAATAAAATCTGTTGACACCGCTCTCTAATGATGATATACTTATCTTCGTTACGGAGCGGTGCTCTTGTAACGGCCACGGTGGTGGGTATGGTGAAGCGGTTAACACGGCGGATTGTGGCTCCGTTACGCGTGGGTTCGATCCCCACTACTCACCCCACAACCCCTTTAGGGGCGTCGCCAAGTGGTAAGGCAATGGACTTTGACTCCATTATGCGCTGGTTCGATCCCAGCCGCCCCTGCCAATATTAATCTGACTCACTAGCTCAGTTGGCAGAGCACCTGACTTTTAATCAGGGTGTCCCGCGTTCGAATCGCGGGTGAGTCACCATTGAGGGTAACACTAAACCGTATGGTTTAGTGATTTTTTTTATATAACCTACAAGCAACGGTTGCCTAACAAGTAATTGCTTGTAGGCTTTTTTATTTTCTGTAGTTTTTTTCTTGGCGAATAAAGAGTATAATTAAAAGTAAATCAAATCATCCCGACGATGGATGTCGGTGAATACAAAGAAGAACGAGGTGTATGTATTTAAGGGGGGCAGTAGAATGGAACATAGTATGGCCTTTTATGCGTCCATAGCCATATTCTTGGTGACATATGGCTTGATTGTATGGGATAAGTATTCGCGCATGCTTGTCTCTTTGGGCGGCGCCGTTATCATGATTGGATTTGGGTTTGTATCACAGGCAACGGCAATCAAAGAAGATATTGATTTTAATACATTGGGGCTTTTGGTAGGGATGATGCTTATCGTTGCTATTACCAGTAAGTCCGGTCTCTTTCAAGCCGGTGCACTTTGGGCAGCGCATGTTACAAAGGGTAGCCCGTGGCGACTATTGTTTTTGCTTTCGGTAATTACCGCCATAGGTTCGGCGCTGTTTGACTGTGTAACCGCCGTCCTTTTGATTGCGCCGGTAACCTTGACATTGGCAGATAAATTGAAAGTTAATGCCTTCCCGTTTTTGATGACGGAGATTTTGGTATCCAATGTAGGCGGTACCGGGCTTTTAGTAGGGAATCCTCCGAATGTTATGATAGGTAGTGCTACAGGCCTTACGTTTAATGACTTCTTTATTTATTTGGCTCCTGTGTGCGCTATAGCAACATTGCTGATTATTCCTATTTTGATTTTCCTTTATCGCCGTGATTTAGAGCCGCATCCGGAAACCAAAGATGCGATTATGAGTATTTCTTACCAGGATGCCATCGAAGATCCGGTGTTGCTGAAGAAATCATTGTTTGTTTTGGCTTTGACCATCGGCTGCTTTATCGCGCATCATTGGTTGGGACTTGAAACGGCGACGATTGCCATCGGCGGAGCCGTGTTACTCATGGTTATTGCCGACATTAAACCTCGCGAAGTATTGCATTTGGTTGAATGGACGACGATCTTTTTCTTCATGGGTCTTTTTGTTGTCGTAGGTGGTTTGAAAGCCAGCGGCGTTATGACATTCTTGGCCGAAAAAGTTATTAGCGTTACCGGTGGCGATTTAGAAGCTACGGTATTTTGGGTTCTGTGGTTGTCGGCGATTGCTTCGGCCTTTGTCGATAACATTCCGTTCGTAGCTACGATGATTCCAATGCTGCAGGAAATGGGACACTTAACGGGAATGCCGATGGAAGCCGTATGGTGGGCATTGGCATTGGGCGCCTGCTATGGTGGCAACGGTACCATGATCGGGGCTACGCCAAATTTGGTAGTTGCCAGTATCGGATCCTTGCATGGATTGCGATTCACCTTTATGGAATACTTGAAATTAGGTTTTCCGTTAATGCTTTTTAGTGTGTTGATAGCACATATTTATTTATATCTCGTATACTTTGCATTCTGATTTAAAACACCGCAATCTCGGGGGATTGAGATTGCGGTGTTTTTGCATTGTATTCATTTTGTGAGAACCATGTTGTCTATAGGAGGTATGTAGTTAGCAGACAAATGGTAAACGAATGGTCTATAAGAAAAGAATGAAGTTAGCCACGGTAAGTGTGATGCACGCACCTAGCATAGGAATCGCCGTTCGCTTTACTAAATCGAACGGTGAAATTCCGGCCATACCCGCAGATACGACGATAACGGCAGTAATCGGCGAGATAGCACGAGCGGCGCTGGCGATAAAATGCATAGGTAGAATCATGAGTACCGTGGGAACGCCGGTAGAAACGGAAATTGTCGGTACCAAATGGGCAAAGGCGAAGAAGGGGGCGTTGCCGGAACCCATAACGACGGAAGACACTCCGATAATAGATACCATTACAAGAGTAATTCCGATGCCGCCGAATCCGGACGTTTTGGCCCATTCGATGAGGGCGGAAATAGTGCCGGTAGCCATAAGCCCTTTTGCAAATGTTTCACCTGCTACGATGAGAGTGACTACATTTGCCATTTGTCGTCCCATGCCATCGAAATATACTTGTAAATCTTCTAATGTTTGGCGACCGTCACGAGTGCGAATATATTGGAAGATCATACCGATTACGGTACCGATGAACATGGCGACAATAATGTTCATTTTTATCCAGGAAATCCATAAATTAGAGAAGGAAAGAATGAGAGCCAACGGAATTAGGGGGAGTAATGCATAGTAGGGCGGAGCTTCATGTTTTAATTCGCTGTTGGTCATCTTGTCTTCGTTGACGGTAACTTCTTCGCCGGGGCGAACAATGTGTCCGTCTTTTTTATCGAAGTACTTTTGAGTGAAATAATGAAGTACGGCTACTACCGGGAAGACGCAGAGGGCTACGGGTACTTGGAATGAATGCCAATACGTAACGGGGTCAAGACCGGCAAGCTCAGCGGCAAAGATGGTGCCGGTATCGCTGGGGCTCCAATCAAGACATAATGTGGTGGCGATGGCAGCCGTAGCCGACAATTTACTGACACCTAAAGCAATGAGTACCGGATACATGGTAACCATGAGCAACATGGCAAGACCGGAGGCACTGTTAATAGCCAATCCGATAATCATGCCCACTACCCAACAAGCGCTGAGGACAATGTAGGGAGATTTGAGACCGCGTAACGGACGGATGGCTAAGTGAACGAGTGCGCGTGATGCCCCGATGTGATCCATGTAGCGCGCAAAACCGGCAACGGCCATAATGTTGAGGCCTAGTTTGGCAGCGCGATTGCTAAAGAGATCTCTGATGAGTTCAAAAATATCGAAAAAGAAATTACCGGTTGCTTGTTTAGGTGGCAGGATAGTACCGTAGCCGGCTATGTGTGCAATAACAAGCAAAGTGATTCCGCCCAGAAAGAGAACTGCTTGTGCTTTATACCGTTTAAACACAAGGGTGCCAACCCAGGCTATGACGAGTAAAGAAATGGCTATGTTCATAAAACACCTCCGTAAATAATGCCATTAAACAATAGGTAAGTTAAAACATACTATATCAGAAGATAGTCATGAAAAAGTCAAAACTTGTAGGAAATAAAAATTACAACGAACAATAAGAGGTAAATATAAATGATTAAATTAAAAATAA
>Cam_p2__coassemble_1230_pt1 | contig 24181 bp, 19 predicted proteins | sample Cam_p2__metabat2_low_PE_032 | metagenome-assembled genome bin Cam_p2 | reverse complement strand
GGAAAAGTATGACAAAGATTTTTAAGAGTTTACACAAAATATTTGACATACCCAAGATGTAATCGATTACGAAACGCAATTAGCCTTGCGCGAAAAATGGAGGAACCTGGTCCTATGTCAATATTTAGTACAACCTAAAATGAAAATATCGCCTTTGCATCAGCTAGCAAGGGATTCAGAGTGTTTACAGCGCGCTTTATACAATCGTTCAAATTCATCAGGAGAAAGAAAGTCGCAGTGGCTATGTGTTCTCACCGTGTTATAAAAGGCTTCTATGTATTCAAATACCAAACAGTATGCCTCGTGAAAATTATGAATTCTAAAACGATTAAGCCACTCTCGTTTTATCAAGGCATGAAATGATTCAATGCAGGCATTATCCCAAGGATATGCTTTTTTAGAATAACTACGTTGCATTTTCTTCGTTGCTTTCTTGTACTCATCTGCCACGTATTGGTTACCGCGATCGGAATGAATAAGTAGTGGGCTCGCAATGTTTCGCCGGCTTTCCTTAGTTCTTTCGCAATCTTGGGGGCACCATAGTTTTGATGAGAGTTGTCATACATCTGTCTAATTTTCTCTTTAATTTTTTCCCGGTGAATAACTAATTTAGAGGGGCAATGATGTAGCCAAGAGTAATAGCCAGAGCGGATACCCCCAGAATTTTCAGCATTCCGGTGGCGGAGGCTTGCCGTCCTTCTTTTTTAGCAGCCTCCGTCTTTTTAAAGACTTCTGTATAAACAGAGCGTGTTATTTTCCCAGAATGCCGATGGCTTTTTTTAACACATCAAGTGCGTCCTTAGTATCACGAAGTTCGCGGCGGAGTCGAGCATTTTCTTTTTCTTCATCTGAGGCATAATTGCCAGAACCACGAACAACAATATCTCCAGATTCTCTGAATTCCTTTACCCAGTTGCTTAATGTGCTGTAACTAATTCCAAGATTTTGCGCACATCCTCGCATTCGAAGGTCTTGATGGTCCTCATAATACCGGACCGCATCCAGTTTAAATTGTTAGTCATGTTGTTTTGCCATTGTGAAATCCTCCTGAATAATCTATATCTATTATACTTCAATACGTGTATGTAGGATTTCTCATTTTGGCTTGTACTATTTATATACTAGCTCCAGTTCTTACGGTGGTGAATCGGCGGTAGCTATCGGTGTATCCGGTACGAATGACGATCGCGATATTACCTACAAGGTAGCCGCTACGTACGACAGCCGCGGTAAGTGGGGCTTGTCCGGTGGGATTGGCTTCTCCGTAGGATCCGGTCGAGATAATCCGACGAAGCCGGAACGCAAGACCATTTCCGAACGAGTTGATCGCTTGACGGCGGAAAACAAACAACTCAACGATAGAAACAGTCAATTGGAAGCGCAGATGAAGGCCATCAGCGATAAGAACGATCGACTGGAAAAAGAAATGCAGGAAATGAAGGCTATGTTCCGACAGATGATGCCGCAGATGCAAAAAGCCAATGAACAGACTGCGTCTAATGAAGACGGCACAAAGGAAGAACAGAAGACATCGGCTACGGCGTAGTTGGTCAACGTGTGTAATGATACAAAGTAATTAAAAAGAGACTCCTATATTTTAGCGGTCAGCTCTAAGAAATGACGTGCTTACAATATGGGAGTCTCTCTTCTTTCTCTTATCACATGAATTTGGTATAATAAAATATTATAGGCTGTATAAAATAATTATAAGTAAGGAGGTTTCCTATGAACTATTCATTTCCTGAAGAAGTAAGCCGTATTCCGGTAGAGCAGGTAGTGATGAAGAAATTGCGCAACTCCATGTTGTGGATGGCGTGGGGTGTGTTGACTACTTTCGTTACTATACTGGGGGCGTTGTTTAATCCGCAGTGGCTGGCGATGGCATCGCATAATTACACTTGGATTTTATTGATTGAATTGGGTGTGGTTATTTTATTCTCGGCCCGACAGTTAACGGCAAGCGTCACCAGTTTGAAAGCGATGTTTTTCATTTACTCCATTTTGACGGGGCTTACCTTGGCTGTGCTTAGTACGTATTATGGTACGACGGCTTTCTTTTATGCCTTCCTTGGAACTGTTGCCTTTTTCGGTACTTTTGCAGTGGTTGGTGCCGTGACAAAACGTGATTTAACATCCTTTTCTACGTACTTGGTGGTGGCTTTGATCGCCATGATTATTATGATGCTGCTCAATGCGTTTGTTTTTGAAAGCAGTGGCTTTAGTATGTTGCTCGGCGCGTTGGGTGTTGTTATCTTTACTATTTTTACGGCGGTGGATGTCAATCGCATTAAGCATATGCTGGTGCAGGTAGCTCACGAAGATGAAAGCGTGTTGGAACGTGTTGAACTTATCGGCGCGCTTAGCTTGTATTTGGATTTCATTAACTTATTCCTCTCGATTTTACGGTTTGTACGCAGAGACTAGCGGAAAGGACAACGAATGGACGAACGAGAATGGCAAACCTTTGTCACCGTAGTGGCGGAGGGAAATATTACGAAAGCAGCGGAAAAGCTTTTTTTATCACAGCCTGCTCTGAGCTATCGCTTGCGACATATGGAAGAAGCCATGGAGTGTCCGCTGTTGATTCGCACGAATGAAGGAATTGCGTTGACGCCGGAAGGTGAATTGTTTTATGACTATTGTCGTCGCATGATTCGGGAAAAGGAAGAGTTGCATCAAATGATGGGGACTCTTCAGGGCGAAGTGCAAGGGACGCTGAAGATTGCTTCCTCCATTAATTTTGCCGATTACCAGTTGCCGCGACTGCTCAACGAGTTTACCAAGGAGTATCCAAAGATTCGTATTCAGGTGAAGACGCGATGGAGTCAACATATTAATAAGATGTATAATTCCGGTGAAGTGATGGTTGCCATTGTGCGCGGTGAATATAAAAATTCCGGAGCTAGGGTCAAGCTGTTGGAAGAGCCGTACTGCTTGGTGTATAAAGAAAAGGTCAGCCATGAGGAGTTGGCGCGATTGCCGTTGATTCAGTATCACACGGATCCGTCCATTGCCATGGTTATCGATAATTGGTGCAGTGAAAATTTGCCGCAGGAAACGATGGCGTCTATGGAACTAGATTCCATGGTTACGTGTCGCCACTTTGTGCGCGAAGGGTTGGGCTGGGCCATTTTGCCATACATGGGTCTTGGTAGCTGTGCGGAAGAAAATATTTATGTGGAACCAATTTTTGATAAAAAGGGCAATCCGCTGATCCGACCGACGTACATGTATTATAACGAAACCAGCACTAAGCTGGCGGCGGTACGTACATTTATCGATTACGTCATCGAGTATTACAAGAAAAATCAAGTGGTACACTTGCCGGGATATAATGTAGTAGTAGACGAATAAGTATATGTAGCGGATGAATAGTAGATATGCCGTCAATTATGAAGGGTATGTGAAATCCGCAAATGAAGGACAAGTTAAAAGGGCTAACTCAAGGTAATGATGAGTTAGTCCTTTTATTATGCGGTTTTTCAGGGAATGCAAAAAAGTAATGACAGTCATAAAAATAAGCGTCATAAAAAATTTATGGAGCCTATAAGGGCTTTTAATTTTTCACGTAAAGGCATCTTACCTATAATTAGATTGCAAGAAAGGTTGGCACGCAGACAGCGTGTAGCATACAACGGGTGATGACCTACATCAGAAAGGACGATACGTATGAAACACTTAGTGAAGGCGGCTACGGCCGGTTTCGATGAAAAAAATGATGTGTTGGTTACGGTAGAGCCGATTGCGGCCGGTATTGAAGTGGAGCTTACTTCCAAAGTAATGCGTCAGTACGGAGAACACATTAAAGAATTCATCACGGCGACAGTAAAGGAAGCCGGCTTTGACGGCGTAAAAGTAATCGCTGCAGACAAAGCTGCTTGGGACTATACGATTAAAGCGCGCGTACTTGGTGCGTTAGAAAGGGGTAGTAAATAATGAGCAAGTTCGAAGAAGCAAAGAAACGGTTATCCCGCTCTATGATGTTCGTTCCGGGCAATACCCCGAAAATGATTAACAGTGCAGACATTCATGGTGCGGACAGCATCATGTTCGATATTGAAGATTCCATTCCGGTAACGGAAAAGGATACGGCTCGTCTTTTGACGGCAGAAGCTCTTAAGACACTGGATTTCAAAGGTGAAACGGTAGTACGTATCAATCACCCGACACAGACTCCGTATGGTTACGATGACCTTGATGTTATCGTACCGGCTAAACCGGATTTGATTCGTCTCCCGAAAACGGAAGATGTATCCGAAGTAGAAATTGTCGCTAAAAAAATTGAAGAAGTAGAAAAGGCTAACGGCTGGGAAGAAGGTACGATTAATATCATCGTAGCTATCGAAAGCGTAAAGGGCCTTTACAATGTTCGTGAAATCTGCCACGGTCCGCGTGTTGTAGCTATTGCGTTAGGCGCTGAAGATTACCGCGCAGACCTTCGTACGACGAAGAACAAACCGGCCGTAGAATTATTGTTTGCCCGTCAGACAATTCTTCACGCTGCTCGCGAAGCCGGCATCCGCGTAATTGACACGGTATTCTCCGATGTTAAGGATCCGCAGGGCTTCCGCGAAGAAGTTGAATTTATTAAAGCCCTCGGCTTTGACGGTAAATCCTGCATTCATCCGAGCCAGATTAAAATTATTCATGATGTATTTACGCCGGATGCTAAAGAAATCGCTCATTCCGTTAAAGTCCTCAACAGCTATGCTGATGCACTGCGCAACAATAAAGGCGTTATTGCTGTTGACGGTAAGATGATCGATGGTCCGATTGTTGTACGTGCACAACGTGTCGTTGATAAAGCACGTGCCGCAGGTATTAAAGTAGAACTCGAGGAAGGAGCCGAATACGATGTTAAATAAAGCTGGTCGCGATATTCCGATGAATTTACCGTGCCTGGAAGGCCGCGAAGTATATCAGGGCGAATTTGCTCTTGCTACTAACGCACGCCGTGCAGGTCGTCCCGTACGTGCTACGCGCCCGGGTGAAAATAAAGTGGTAGCTTCCATTGATGAAGCTATCGAAAAGGCAGGTCTTAAGGACGGCATGTCCATTTCCTTCCATCACCACTTCCGTAACGGTGACTATGTTATGAAGCTCGTTATGGAACGCATTCATGAAAAAGGTATCAAGGATCTTACGATTTTGTCCAGCTCCTTGGCACCGTGTCATGAATTCCTTATTGATTATATTAAGGACGGTACCGTAACTGCTATCGAAACCTCCGGTCTTCGCGATGCACTCGGTAAGTTCCTTTCCACTAACCCCGGCGTATTGAAACGTCCGGTAGTTATCCGTTCTCATGGTGGTCGTGCTCGTGCCGTATCCTGCGGTGAAGCACACATCGACGTAGCGTTCCTCGGTGTACCGACTTGCGATCCGCGCGGTAATGCAACCGGTATGATGGGTAAAGCAGCATGCGGTGCTCTCGGTTATGCTATGGTGGATGCACACTTTGCGGACAAAACCGTTCTTATCACTGACAATCTTGTTGACTATGTATACCCGTACAGCATTCCGCAGACGGATGTTGATTATGTAGTAGAAGTAGAAGCTATCGGCGATCCGGCAGGTATTGCGTCCGGTGCTATCGGGATTACGAAGAATCCGGTACAGCTTAAAATCGCTGAGCTTGCTGCTGAATTCCTTGATCAGGCCGATATTATTAAAGAAGGTTTCTCCTTCCAACTTGGTGCCGGCGGAGCTCCGCTTGCAGTAGCTAAGTTCATCGGTCAGAAGTTGAAGGAAAAAGAAGTAGTTGGCGGCTTCGGTGTTGGCGGTGCTACCGGCGTATTGGTAGGCATGCTCGAAGATGGTCTCATCAAGGCTATTTACGATACGCAGACATTCGATACTACCGCAGCAGCTTCCCTTCACGATAACCCGAACCACATCGAAATGAGTGCTTCCATGTATGCCGATCCTTGGACGGATTGCATGACGAATTATCTTGATGTTGTGTTCCTCGGTGCTACGGAAGTAGACGTTAACTTCAACGTTAACTGCATGACCGACTCCAACGGTATCCTCATGGGTGCGTCCGGCGGTCACAGCGATACGGCAGCCGGTGCCAAGGTAACGGTTATTACTTGCCCGCTTATCCGCGGTCGCTTGCCGATGATTCGAGAAAATGTGCAGACTGTAATTACTCCGGGTACGTCCGTAGACGTTATCGTAACGGAACGCGGTCTTGCTATTAACCCGAACCGTCAGGATCTCATCGAAAAATTCAAGGACTCCAACTTGCCGATTTATACCATCGAAGAATTGCAGAAGATGGCATACGATCGCGTTGGCAAACCGCAAGATGTAGAAGTAAGCGACAAAGACGAAGATGTAGTAGCTATCGTTGAATATCGTGATGGCTCCATCATCGACGTAGTACGTAAACCGCTTCTTTAATCAATAGCAGTACCTTACAAATCAGTTACATTCGCGTGTTAGTTAAGCGCGGATTCCTACCCAATATATGCTGATACTTGTAATTCTCCGGTTACTTAGGCGAGGCATTTGCCTCGCCGGGTACCCCTATAGCTATGCTGGTAAAACAGCACTGTAATTTCGCTCATCGATGCAGGTTTCGGACATGGAGCCCATCGATAACGTAATTTCACATTTAACAACACAAGGAGGATTTCCTACTATGTTCTTAGGTATTTTAGGCCTATTGATGATTGTCATCATCGTTTGGGCGTTGATTCAGTCCAAAACGAACCCGGTGCCTATTTTCGTAATCGTGCCGATTATTATGGCTGTGATTGCAGGCTTCGGTCCTACTGAGATTTATGGATTTATTAAAGCAGGTGTGACGAAAACTTGGTCCACAGCGGTATTATTTATTTTCTCCATTATCTACTTCTCGTTGATGGGTGACGTTGGTTTGTTCGACCCACTCGTTAACTGGCTCGTTAAAAAAGCAGGCTCCAACATCGTAATGGTTACCGTAGCTACGTCCTTGATCGCCGTAGTTGCTCACCTTGACGGTGCATTGGCGTCCACGCTTCTTATTACTATCCCGGCTATGTTGCCGCTTTACAAAAAGCTTCACATGCGTCCGGTTGTGTTAGTATGTATCATCGGTGCTGCCATGAGTATCATGAACCTTGTACCTTGGGGCGGCCCGGTAGCTCGTGTTGGCGTTGTGCTTAACGCAGACGTTAACGAATTGTGGAAGGCTTTGATTCCGTTACAGGGTATCGGTCTCATCATCTTGGTAGCTTTTGCTGCTTACATGGGTATGGTTGAAAAACGTCGCGGTGCAGGTCTTGTACCGACAGGTAAAGCTGCTGAACTCGATGCTTCTATGGATTCCGTAGAAGAAGCGGCTAACCAGGCTGAACTCGACGCTATGAAACGTCCGAAGCTCTTATGGTTCAATGCTCTCTTGACGATTGGCGTAATCGGTCTTCTTTGCTTCACGAAGATTCCTCTTTACGGTGCCTTCATGTTCGGTTTGGCATTGGCTCTTATCGTTAACTTCCCCGGTGCCAAGGCACAGGCGAAAGCAATTAAGATGCACGCTGATACAGCTGTTACCATGCCGATGATTCTCTTGGCATCCGGCGTATTCCTCGGTGTATTGAGCGGTACGGGCATGATGAAAGCTATGGCTGAAATGCTTATCAACATCGTTCCGCAGGCATTGGGCGGTCATCTTCAGGTTATCTTCGGTATCTTGGGCTTGCCGATCGGTATGCTTCTCGGTACTGACTCCTACTTCTTCGGTCTCTTGCCGTTGGCTATCGGTGTAGGTAAACAGTTCGGTGTTCACCCGCAAGATATGTCCATGGCTATGTTGATCGCTAAGAACTACGGCGTACTTGTTACTCCGCACGCAGCAACTACGTTCCTTGCTTGTGGTTTGGCAGGTATCGAAATCAAAGAATTGTTACGTTTCTGCGCTCCGCGTTTGTACGTATTATCCTTGATTTCCCTCGTTTGCGGTGCAGCGTTAGGCTTGTTCGCTCTTTAATCGGAGGCGCGAGCAATTGCTTTAGGCAAACATAATTTAATTACACGTGACGTGTAGTATAGCTATAGAAATTACAAAAGGGCGATGCCAGTCGGCATCGCCCTTTCAGCGTACTCGGGGAAGAAGAGAAAGCCGAGCGTATTCGATGTGGTTGGGGATTCGAATATGCTCGGCTTTTGTTGAGTGTTAAGTGTTATGTGAGAGTGAATTGTGTTGTTAAATATAGTTGAGTTATAAGGGTAGGAGTCAGATGCTCCCGGTTGGTGCTCGGGTATACCGATGCACGAAGATAGCATGTAGTGTCATAGGCATCTCCTTTAACTTATATCATCTGTAGTAGTATCTGTCGTAGTATCTATAGTAGTATTTAATTGGTTGCATCTGCATTAGTAGAATCCAGCTGATAGGATCTAATTGGTATCATCGTCAGTATCGTGCGATGTATCGTGAACAGCGCCGTAAAAGTTGGGGTACTGGGCTGCACGTGAACCGGAGGCGATATAACGATGTGAGTCGTGCAGTGGCTGTATAGCAATTTTCAGCCGATGAGTGGTTGCTTTGGGAGCTTCGGCAGAGGATTTCTTTTTTGTATGCCGAGCAGATTCAAAATTAGGGTATTGCATAGTAGTTACTGTCTCCTTAGCAGCCGATGGAGTAGGTTGTACAGGTGTATAGCTACCGGTACCGGCCGTATAGGTTATTGCATAATCGGGATGATTGTTGTTCGTAGTATCGTTGGTGAAAGTAGGCGAAGACGCCATTAGAAAAATACCGCGGTTGGCTTCGATTTGCGAACGGGCATGGGAAGCGAGATAAACAGCGCGATCATATATTGTTGAAGACGACATATGATGGTCCGCATCTAGCATAGAGTTGTTTCGCTTAGCGTTCATTGAAGCGGTTCGAGTTTCTACCGTAGTTGATGGGCGCGCGTCCCGAAGCAGGCGCTGCTCATTGGTAGTCCCTGTATTCGGTGCAAGCGGTGTCGGCGGAGCTTCTCGGGTAATCGCTCCGGATGCATAGGCACTGCCGATGCCGCCTAGTATTAGAGAGAACGCCATGATGCGTTTATATAAAAGAGTAGGGAATTTCATACTAACCTCCTCATGAAAGGTTCTTTCCTATTCATAATCCTCAAATAGGAACATAGGATTTGTGTACATCATTTATCATGTGATTAGTATAGTCTGTGAAAATGAACGGCACATGTAACGAAAATGAACGTTTAATGAAATTAAAGAGAGCGATTTAGAACGTCAATCACTGATATGACAAAAGCCCTCGGCCGAGGGAGAGTATAGGCCGGGGGCTTTCATCATACAGTTATATTTTATATACGAGTGGAGTTAGTTATGTTAAAAGAGTGTTAGTTATGTTAAAAGAGTGTTAGTGTTGTTAAAAGTAGAGTGTTAGTTGTTATGTAATTTATTTACTAGAGTGTTGTAATGTAATTAGTTATGATAAGGGGATAGCAACGTATGTCGTTGCTATATTATTTTTCTTCCGAGGATGCTTTTGCTTCTTCCGAATCCGGTGTGGTATCGGTTGTTGCGTGATCATCCGTTGTATTGTTATCTACTACGGATGTATCTGCTTCAGTATTCACTGCGGCGGAATCTGCCGTGTTATCTGTGGTAGTAGTGTCTGCCGCGTTGTCCGTGGCGGTAGTGTTTGCCATGTTATTATTGTCATCGTTACCTACCGGCTGTGTATTGCCGTCATATCCCGTTGGTGCAGGGGTAGCATCCGGGGTAACGGGTGTAATCGGAGTGGTTGCATTGTCGGAGGGTGAACTCACATCATTCGGCTGTTGTGATAGAGTATCACCCTTGGCACTGGTTTGGTATGTAGCTGTCGTGGTATCGTTAGTGAGCATGCCGTCGGTTGTTGCCGGGGTAGCAGCATAAGCACTGCCTAAGCTTCCGAGTACCATGGAAAATACCAACGCTTTTTTTGTTAATGATGTAGAAAATTTCATACAGACCTCCGTTATACTATCTTAAATATACACTATTTATGTAAGTACTCACGTGCGAGTGTTATTATCTGTATTAATGATAATAATCTAGCTTGACCGGTCAATGTAGTTGTTTGATATATCATGTGTACAGTATAGGGCGCTAAAATGAAGCTAAGATGTGAGTTATATGAAATTACAGTGAAATTCACCTATGTATATAAATAAGATATTCTAATTAAAGGTAGAGATGTAGATTGCCGGATTAATACATAATATATGAATAAAACAGAGAAAAGATAATAACAATATAATCATGGGGCAATAACAATATAATCATAGGGCTAAGAATTATAACGATATGGTTCCGGGGATTGACAACACATGAATATAAATTTGAAATTCGGTAAAAGAGACAAATACTACAATAGGAATAGATGTTATAACAAAGATATAGCATAGATACAACAGAGATATAACGTAGATGTAATGTAGATGTAACGTAGATGTAACAGAGATGTAACAGAGATGTAACAGTGATGTAACGTAGATATAACAGGGATTGATGGTGCGTAAAAATAAAAAAGGAGCCGAAAGGCTCCTTTTATTTTAAGGTTGATTTGGCGTATCACCGGGATGTATGTAAATGTCGTTATTGGGAAACGAAGGCCAAGGTACATTTCCGGGATTGCTGTTAAAGTTAGGCATCGCCTCTTCTTTAGGTATGTCACCGTGAACCGTAACAGAAGGGGTGGCCCATTCCAGTTGCATGGTGCGCCAGTTCAATCGATTTACATAACCATTCAATCGCCACGTGTCTGTTTCCAGATCTTTAAGGCGATCGCCGTGACTGTTACTGATGTGCTCCAAATTGGTGATGCGATAGTCAAAACTGTCATGGTTGGAGAAGTCGTAAGCTGACTCCACATGGCGGCGCAGTTCGTCGACTTGAACCTGCAGAAAATAAATATACCAACTCATACAGGCAATGATAATAAGTGCGATAATAAGTAAGCCGTGTGTACGCATCCATGAACCCAGTGACGACAGATAAGGGGGAAGAGCCACCTTCATAATGACCTCCGCCGATTATTTCGATTCAGCCAAGCCCGGTAACGGTAATTTCGAGGTAACGAAATCAAGCCACAAACGGGATGCGTGGGAGAGGTAATGACCTTTCTTCCAAATAACGTACAAGGTATGAGTGATTTCCGGTTTTACTAACGGTCGAACGACAACATTAGTGCCGATTTTTGTATTTTCACCCTTAACCGGGCACAGACGGCTCGGCAATAAAGCGACTGCAAGGTGAGCACCTACCGTTTGTAACATCAAATCGCGTTGACTGGTTTCAAAAACGATGTGTGGCTGGAAGCCGGCATGTTTACAGGATTTTACGATTTCGTCATGCAAATTGAAATCATCCTTGTGAAGCACGAAGGATTCTTCGGACAACATGTCGAGGGAGATTTCTTTTTCTTTGGCAAGTGGGTTGTCACGCGGCAAAATAACGGACAACGGATCGCTGGTTAAGTAGAACGATTCAAACTCTTTCGGATTCGGTTTTGTACAGATAATACCGATATCGATAAGACCTTCCTGTACGCTGATTTCGATTTTTTTGGAACCATGTTCGTACAATTCCAATTCAATTTGCGGATAGGCGCGTTTAAACTCACCGAGAAGCTGCGCAAAAATCGGTGCATCCGTAATCGGAGGTAAACCGATGAGGATAGAGCCCTGTTCGAGACGGAATTCATTTTCGAAGTCAACCTTCAAGTGTTCAAACATGAATACAACACGTTTGGCATGGGTAAGGAAAATCGTACCGCCATCGGTTAATTCTACGGATTTAGCATTACGCATAAAAAGAACAACGCCGAGTTCATCTTCCAGCGCCTTGATGGTACGGCTGATGGCCGACTGAGAAATATGTAAATTTCTGGCTGCTTTACTGAAACTTTTTTGATCGGCTACTTCTACGAAGTATTTTAAATGATGAAAATCCATGGTACACCTCTAACCCTTCAAGAAATACACGCTCATATGATATGTATTATTTAACATCTAATACTTGATTGATGTCTAATGCATAGCATGTATGAGCTTAAGTCAATTAACTATGAAAAAATGTAAAGTGATTATCTCACAATTAGCAAACTATCTAGCCTCATTGGTGTTGCTATCTTACCCTTAGAATTGTATAATGAGGACATGAGGCTATATCGATTTGTTATTTTAGGAATAAATTGAGTCCTCCAAATGCAAAAGGGTTTTAATAAATATTATATTATTACATTTTTGCAATATAAGCAATCCTTTTACTAAAATATGAACTCTCAACATGAAAATTTATCTTAAATTTTCGTGTTGAGGGATTATTCACATGTAAAGGCTTGTTTCTTATATGTTCCTTGTGCCCTTTTAAATGCTATAGTGTATACAGCATCTTCTATTGTTTTTGATGCTATAGAGTATACAATAGATTATAATGGATGCACAGGGCTTGCTGGGGGAAAAGAATTCCTGAGATAATAAGGGTAAGCAAGTGTACAATCAACTCATTCTTTATGCTTAAGGAGGCTTTTTAAACATGCGTAAAATGAAAACAATGGACGGCAACCAGGCTGCAGCTCACGTTGCCTATGGTTTTACGGAAGTTGCTGCCATCTATCCGATTACTCCGTCTTCTCCGATGCCGGAACACGTGGATACTTGGTCTGCTACAGGTCGTAAAAACATTTTCGGCCACACTGTACAGGTTGTGGAAATGCAGTCTGAAGCTGGTGCAGCAGCCGCTGTACACGGTTCCTTGCAGGCAGGTGCTTTGACGACGACTTTCACGTCTTCCCAGGGCTTACTGTTAATGCTCCCGAACCTTTACAAAGTTGCGGGTGAATTGTTGCCGGGCGTATTCCATGTAGCAGCTCGTGCTATTGCATCCCATGCATTGTCCATCTTTGGTGACCATCAGGACGTAATGGCAGCTCGTGCCGCAGGTTGCGCTATGCTTTCCGAAGCATCTGTACAGGAAGTTATGGACCTCGCTCCGGTAGCTCATTTGACAGCTATCAAAACGCGCGTACCGTTCGTTAACTTCTTCGATGGTTTCAGAACTTCTCATGAAATCCAGAAAATCGAAGTACTTGATTATGAAGAATTAAAGCCGTTGGTTGACCAGGAAGCATTGGCTGCATTCCGCAAACGCGCATTAAATCCTGATGCGCCTGTAACTCGCGGTACTGCCGAAAACCCGGATATTCACTTCCAGCATCGTGAAGCAAGCAATCCGTTCTACAAACAGGTTCCTGAAGTTGTAGAACATTACATGGGCGAAATCAATAAGCTTACTGGCCGTAACTATCAGCTGTTCAACTACGTTGGTGCTCCTGACGCTACTGACGTAATCGTAGCTATGGGTTCCAGCTGCCAGGTAGTAGAAGAAACTGTTGACTACCTCAACAAGCAGGGCCGTAAAGTAGGTATGATTAAAGTTCATTTGTTCCGTCCGTTCGCAACCGATCGTCTTTTGGCTGCATTGCCTAAGACTGTAGAACGCGTTGCCGTACTTGACCGTACGAAAGAACCGGGCGCATTGGCTGAACCGTTGTTCCTCGACGTACAGGCAGCTCTTGTACAGGGCGATGTAAACGCTAAGGTATTTGGCGGCCGTTATGGCTTGAGCTCCAAAGACGTTATCCCGGCAGACATCGTAGCTGTTTTCGATAACATGGTAGCTGCTGAACCGAAACGTTTCTTCACTTTGGGTATCGAAGACGACGTTACCAACTTGTCCTTGAAACGTGCCGAAGGTGTTTCCATTTCTGCAGAAGGCTTGACTGGTTGCAAGTTCTGGGGCTTCGGTTCTGACGGTACTGTTGGTGCTAACAAATCCGCAATCAAAATCATCGGTGACCACACTGATATGTATGCACAGGCATACTTTGACTATGACTCCAAGAAATCCGGCGGCGTAACGATGTCTCACCTTCGTTTCGGTAAGACTCCGATTAACAAACCGTACCTCGTAACGGAACCGGAATTCATTGCTTGCCATCGTCAGTCTTATGTACATGAATACGACTTACTCCGCGGTATTAAGAAAGGCGGCACGTTCCTTCTTAACTGTACTTGGGGTCCGGAAGAATTAGAAGAAAAACTCCCGGCAAAACTTCGTCGTACCATTGCTGAAAAAGAATTACATTTCTACATCATCAATGCAGCTAAGATTGCACAGGAAATCGGTTTGGGCGGCCGTATTAACATGGTTTGCCAGGCTGCGTTCTTCAAATTGACGAACATCATTCCTGTTGACGATGCTATTGCTTACTTGAAAGACTCCGTTGAAAAGACCTATGGTAAAAAAGGTCAGAACGTTGTTGATATGAACAACGCTGCAATCGATAAAGGCGTTGACGCTCTTGTTAAGATTGATGTACCGGCTTCTTGGAAAGACGCTACCGACGAAGGTGCTGCTGCCGTTAAACCGGGTTGCCAGTCTTGCCCGAGCTATGTTGAAAATATCTGCAAACCGGTAAATGCTCAGGCTGGTTATGACCTTCCTGTAAGTGCATTCAACGGTTACGAAGACGGCACATTGCCGGCAGGTACTGCTGCTTACGAAAAACGTGGTGCAGCTCTCTTCGTTCCGCATTGGATTAAAGAAAATTGTATCCAGTGTAACCAGTGTGCGTTCGTATGTCCGCATGCTACTATCCGTCCGGTATTGGCAACTGCTGAAGAAGTGGCTGCAGGTCCGGAAAACTTCGAAGCTATCCCGGCACTTGGTGCAAAAGACCTTCAGTTCCGCATTGCTGTTTCCCCGCTTGACTGCTTGGGTTGCGGTAACTGTGTAAACATCTGCCCGGCTCCGAAGGGTAAAGCTATCGTAATGAGCCCAATCGACGGCGAAATGGAATTTGCTGAAACTTGGGATTATGCAGTTAAATTGCCGAAGAAAGAAAACCCGATGAAGAAATCTACCGTTAAAGGTAGCCAGTTCGAAACTCCGCTTCTCGAGTTCTCCGGTGCTTGCGCAGGTTGCGGTGAAACTCCGTATGCTCGCCTTGTAACTCAGCTCTTCGGTGATCGTATGGTTATTGCCAATGCAACAGGTTGTTCCTCCATCTGGGGCGCATCCATGCCGGCATCTCCGTACACTACGAACCAGGAAGGTCATGGTCCTGCATGGGGCAACTCCTTGTTCGAAGATAATGCTGAATATGGTTATGGTATGTTCATCGGTTCCCAGAAGGTTCGCAAACAGCTTGCTGAAACAGCTGCTCGCGTAGCTGAAGGTGCTTCCGACGAATTGAAAGCAGCTCTTAATAACTGGGTAGAAGGTGCAAACCAGGGCGAAGGCTCTCGTGATCGCGCTAACCTCGTTGTAGAACTTCTTGAAAAAGAAGCTAATAAGACTGCAGATATGCAGGAAATCCTTGACAAGAAACAGTATCTTGTTAAACGTTCCCAGTGGATCTTCGGTGGTGACGGCTGGGCTTACGATATCGGTTTCGGTGGCTTAGACCATGTTCTTGCTTCCGGCGAAGACGTTAACGTTCTCGTATTCGATACCGAAGTTTACTCCAACACCGGTGGTCAGTCCTCTAAATCTACGCACGTAGCTGCCGTTGCTCAGTTCGCTGCTAGCGGTAAACGTACGAAGAAAAAGGATCTTGGCATGATGGCTATGAGCTATGGCTATGTATATGTAGCTCAGGTTTCCATGGGTGCTGATAAGAACCAGTTGATGAAAGCTATTACCGAAGCAGAAGCTTATCCGGGACCGTCCCTCATCATCGCTTACGCTCCGTGTATCAACCACGGCATCAAAGGCGGTATGGGCAATGCTCAGGAAGAAGCTCGTCGTGCAGTGGCTTGCGGTTACTGGGATCTCTATCGTTACAACCCGGCTCTTAAAGCAGAAGGTAAGAACCCGTTCAGCTTAGACTCCAAAGAACCTACGGAATCCTTCCGTGACTTCTTGATGAACGAAGTTCGTTACGCTTCCTTGAAGAAAGCAGCTCCGGAAATGGCTGAAGAACTCTTCGCTAAGACGGAAGCTGATGCTCAGGAACGTCGTAAGACTTACATTCGTCTCCAGAAAGGTTTCGATGAAGTTAAATAAGAAATTCCATATATCGTTTGAATGATATAGTGGTAGTATAAAGAAGGCAACAGCCTGTGGACGCACAGGTCTGTTGCCTTCTTTTTTATTGGTTCTGCGATTTGTTATAATACATGTAAGGGGAAAGACTGAGAAAGGACGTGACATAGATGAAAGCTAATTCAAGAGTAAATCGATTACGCCGGATGCTGATTGCCATGGTATGTACAACTTGCATTGGATACGGTGCGGTAAGTGCCGCTATTATAGAAAAATCACAGCATCTTGAAACTGTTCCCAACGATGCGGTTATTCATATAACTATGAATGGAGACGGAACTATTTTGTCACAAGGTACAGCAACAGAGGTTGATGGACATGATAGTACGATAGAGGCAGTGGTTGGTGACAAGGTGGCAAAGGATACCGGCGATAAGATTGCAAAGGATACCGGCAATAAGACCGCGAAGGATACCGGAGATATAAAGGCAACCAACAGTGAAAAGGCTATGATGGTGGTAAAGACAAAAAACGGTTGGGGTCTTGTAGATGAACGGGGACGACAGCTAGTAGCACCTACATATAAGACGGTGGAACAGTCTGTTGATGGCGATATTATTTTTTCGCAAAAGGGAAAGGACGCTATTGCTGTATCGTTAGCGCCTATTCGTGTGAGCCATGATGAACCGGCTGTGGGCGAAGGCGTAAATCCTTCAGACAGTTATGTGGTGTTTAAAAATGATAAGAAGCGCTACGGGTTTAAACGAGAAGACGGCACTGTTGCCATTGAGCCTACATTGAAGGAAGTATATACCGGCTTTAGTGAGGGTATTGCTTTTGTCAAAAACAGTCATGGTGACAAGGTGGCTATTGATGGGCAAGGTAAAGAATTGTTTGCGGTAGATGGTGACTTTTTCTCTCCGTACCACGATGGACTGGCAGAAATTCAGCGTCGTACATCGGGTTTTAATTTATTAGGTGCCGTGGCCGGTATTATGATTGGCAATGTGTTTGGTGGAAGTGACGGACATCATATTTATATTGGTGTAGGCCGGTACTCGGATGATTATTTCAATGGCTTTGTTGTAAGCCGTGATAATATTAAACGTGGTTATATCGATCGGGAAGGGCATTGGATTACTAAGAAACAATGGGAGTATGTATATCCGATGATGCCATTTGGCACGGTTGTTATCAACGATGATCGTCAGTTGGGGACCATCGATCGCAAGGGGAATATGCTCATGCCTTTCGGTGATTATGAAATGGAAGAAATTACGTTTGCTAAACCGTATTTTGTATTAAAGGATACGAATACGGAAAAGCGGGGCATAAAAAATTACATGGATGGTTCGGATGTGTTGCCGTTCTTGTATGAAAAAATAAATTTATGGGATACGGATCGTTTCGTAGCGACTACGGCTACAGATAAGCGAGTATATGCGCTAGAGCCGTCACGTCATGAAGTATTTACTTTGTCGAAAAAAGCTGAATTTGGTCCATATATCAACGGCGTAGCTTGGGTTTACAAAGATACGGCACTGGGTGGCGATGAACATGAGTATAAATTAATCGATGAAAATGGAAAGGTATTACTTTCCTTGGACGATAAAGCGATTGATGATGTGGGAAGCTTCCACGGTGATTATGCAGCGATAAAGAAAAACGGCAAATGGGGAGCCATTCGCCGTGACGGTACATGGGCAGTAGAGCCGGTGTACGATGATTTATATATGTTGCAAAGTGAAAATAAGCTTACCGTTAGTCGCCGTTAGCTTGTTCCCTTGTGGCAGCTGTCAGGGTAAAAAGATTTGGTCGGATACTATGCGGTGAAATTGTAAGACAAGTGCTAGAATAACAAGCCGTACACGACAACCGTTTGCAAAAAAGATACGAACGGAGAAGATGCTATGAAGAGGGCGATTTAAGTACTAGCCTTAGAGTACAAGCCGTACATGACAGCTGTTTGCAAAAAAGAAGGATATGAACGGAAGAAACGCTGCGTAGCTCGCGTTTCTGAGTTCATATCCTTCTTTTACTTCATATTCTTTTTTACTCTTTTTTATTTAATATGTTTGCTTCCTCGTTCGGTCATTGGTTTGCCTTCTTTACAAAGCGGGCAATCTTCCGGATGATAGGTAGGTACGGTCAGGTGAAGCAGTGCTTCTACTTTATCGTTGGGAATACCGAAGTCTGCCGTTCCGCCACTGCGGTCGACGAGAAGACCAACGCCTACGATATCGCCACCGCTTTGGTTGACAACATCAACTACTTCGCGAACGGAACCGCCGGTGGTTACAATATCTTCGACGATAAGAACGCGAGTGCCCGGTTCGATGCGGAACCCGCGACGCAATGTCATGACACCTTTTTCACGTTCCGTAAAGATAGCACGGGTACCTAAGGCTTTACCGACTTCGTGAGCCAAGAGAATACCCCCGGTCATAGGTCCGATAACGAGTTCTACATTTTGGTCGGCAAAGCGACGAGCCAATTCCTTGCACAACGTTTCCGTATATGTCGGATGCTGGAGCACGTTAAACTTTTCTACGTACATAGGGCTGTGCAGGCCGGAGGTCAAAAGAAAGTGACCTTCTAAAATAGCTTTAGTATCGATTAATAATTGTTTTACTTCCTGTTCTGTCATCATGGTTTAACAGCCTCCATTTCCTCAAGAATCATACGAACTGCTTCGCGGGGGTTATCCGCTTTGGTAATCGGTCGTCCGATTACAAGACGGGAAGCTCCGTCTCTAAGCGCACTGCTTGGTGTAGCGATACGCTTCTGATCATTTGCCGCAGCAAAGGCGGGACGTATGCCGGGAGTGACGATAAGAAAGTCATCGCCGCAGGCTTCACGAATTAATTTTGCTTCCAGCGGAGAGGCTACGACGCCATCGACGCCGGCATCTTTCGCTAAGAGAGCCAGTCTACGCACTTGATCGGCAATGGGAAGTTGACCGCCGATTCCGGACCAAGTTGTATCGTCAAAGCTGGTTAATACGGTAATAGCTAACAGCTTCGGACGTTCTACACCGAGTTCTTCGGCAGCTTCGCGCGCAGCATCGGCAGCTGCTTTAAGCATCACTGCACCGCCTTGTCCGTGAATAGTGATGAGGTTGGCCCCCAGACGTGTTAATGATTTAACTCCTTGTGCCACGGTATTGGGAATATCGTGGAGTTTTAAATCAAGAAACACAGACTTGCCGCAATCCCGCAAATAAGCAACGGTGTCTTCGCCGGCGGCGTAGAAAAGTTCCATGCCTACTTTGTAAAAACTAACCGCATCCCCTAATGTACCTACAATGTCTTTCATTTGTTCCATTGTCGATACATCGAGGGCTACTATGAGTCTGTCATCTGCCATAGCATATCCTCCTATTAGGCTCTCTCTATATTTATATCCTTACAATTTTTGCATAAAATCTTTGTAAAGTCAATATACAAAAGAGGGAGGTATGATATAATACTGACAAGGATGTAGAGGTGATATGATGGTGATGAGATGGGAGGGTTTTTCATCGCTATCATGAATGAGTGTGATGGGATAGCATATCGTAAGATAGAAAGGAATATATATGTTAAACTTTGTAGCAATAGATTTTGAAACGGCCAACAAATTGCCAAACAGTGCTTGCTCGTTAGCGGTAGTAACTGTGGAGGATGGTGAGATTACAAAACGTGGATATAGCTTGATTAAGCCGCCGACGATGCAGTTTGATCCGGAATGTATTGACATACATGGCATTTTACCAAAGGATGTAGCGGATAAGCCTACCTTTGACAAGCTGTGGCCGGCAATTTATGAAAATCATTTAAAAGATAAATTGATTATTGCACACAATGCCAAGTTTGATATCGGTGTTATGCGGGCAATGCTTGATGAATACGGACTGGAATGGCCGGAGCTGGATTATACCTGTACGGTGAAAATCTCGCGACGTGTATGGCCTGATTTGGAAAATCATAAATTGAATACATTGGCAGCTTTCTTGGGCGTAAACTTTAAACATCATTACGCACTGGATGATGCGGAAACTTGTGCCAAGGTAGCCGTTGCAGCGGCGAAGGAGCGAGGCGTAGATTCTATGGAAGCATTGCTGCATGCTATTAAGTTGGAGCGTGAAAGCTTTGTGACGGAAGAAAAACGAGCACAACAGCGGGCCAAGGATGTGGGCGAGCAGATGTCTTTCTTTTAAGACAGGCATAGTACGTACCTGTGGTTAGTAGAGGTGATAATAATGCATATGTATGATTTACTGATAAAAAAACGTGACGGGGAGGCGTTGTCAGCAGAGGAAATTTGCTACATGATACACGCATACGTAGCCGGCGAAATTGAGGAATATCAGATGAGCGCTATGCTGATGGCTATCTACTTTCAGGGAATGACAGATGAAGAAACGGCGGCTCTTACCAAGGCTATGGCCGAGTCGGGAACGATGGTTGATTTGTCGGCGATTGATGGTATTAAAGTCGATAAACATAGCACCGGTGGTGTCGGTGATAAGACGACTTTTATTGTTGGCCCGTTGGTGGCAGCCTGCGGTGGCAAGGTGGCTAAAATGTCCGGTCGCGGTCTTGGGCATACAGGAGGTACCATTGACAAGATGGAATCTATTCCTCACGTACGCATTGCATTGGCGCAAGATGAATTCTTTCGTATTGTAAATACCATAGGTGTTAGTATTGTGGGTCAATCCGATACGCTGGCACCGGCGGATAAAAAATTATATGCATTGCGTGATGTTATCGGAACGGTAGACAGTATGCCTCTCATTGCATCCTCGGTGATGAGTAAAAAGCTGGCTTCCGGTAGTGATGCCATTTTGTTGGATGTTAAGGTCGGAAGCGGCGCATTTATGAAAACCGTTGATGATGGCTTGGCTTTGGCACGTTTAATGGTACATATTGGTGAAGCTAACGGACGTCGTACCGTAGCGTTATTGACAGACATGGATTGCCCGTTGGGACAGGCGGTAGGTAACGCAAATGAAATGCGCGAGGTCATTGCCACGTTGCGAGGTAAAGGACCGGCCGATTTAACGGAGGAAGCATTGCTGATTGCAGCGAATATGCTCTATCTATGTGGCAAAGGAAGCTATGAAGAGTGTCAAGTTAAGGTGAAAAATGCACTGAGCGATGGTAGCGGGTTAGAAAAATTGGCGGCCATGATAGAAGCGCAAGGGGGCGATGTGTTCGCCGTCGAAACAAAGGAAGCGGTAACAACTGTGCATGAAGCATATGTGTACGCATCGAGCAATGGGTATGTGACACACATGGATGCGGAAGCAATCGGTCTTTCCGCTGTTCATCTTGGTGCCGGTCGACTTAACAAGGGAGATACCATTAATTATCGGGCGGGCATATATGTCTTGAAAAAGATAGGCGATGCTGTTCAGGTCGGTGAAGCGCTGGCGAAGTTGACTTCGGATTCTAAGGAAGGATTAGCGGATGCGTGCAAGCGGTACGCGGCGGCGGTAACTATCGGCGATACACCTGTACAACGGGCGCCATTGATTTTGGCACGTGTTACGAAAGATGGCGTTGAACGATTTGATCGGGGGCAAGATATAAGGGAAGGACAAGTAGCTGACGGGTCATCAAAAGAAATAGATAGCGATGAATTGCTGCGGCAGGCAAGAATGTCACGCGAACAAGCATATGTACCGTATTCACACTTTCCCGTAGGTGCGGCAGTGTTGACGGAATCGGGTGAGATTTATGGCGGCTGTAATATTGAAAATGCATCGTTTGGTCTTACAAATTGTGCGGAACGGACAGCTATCTACAAGGCTGTAGCCGATGGGCATACACGTTTCAAGGCATTGGTGGTTATTGCGGATACGCCGGATGTGTGTGCACCGTGCGGAGCTTGTCGACAAGTAATCAGTGAATTTGCAATTCCGTATATTATCTTAGCAAATATGGAGGGACGTGCAGCAACATACACGGCGGAAGAGTTGTTGCCCCTTTCATTTACGGCAAAGGATATAAAACAGAATAAGCAATAAAAAGAAGAAGCTGTAACGAAATGAGATGTTTCACTCGTTTCATTACAGCTTCTTTTTATTTTACGTGTGAATTTACCGGTAAGACCTTAGAAGGCCGGTAAAATAGCACCTTTGTATTTGTCTTCGATGAATTTCTTTACTTCCGGAGACTGGAGTGCAGCCATTAATTTTTTAATTTCCGGACGATCTTGGTCACCGCTGCGTACAGCTACGATATTAGCGTACGGGGAATCTTTATCTTCCAAGGCAAGTGCATCTTTCAACGGATTAAGGTTGGCTTCCAATGCAAAGTTGGTGTTGATAACAGCAACCGTTACATCATCAAGACTACGCGGCAATTGTGCAGCTTCCAATTCTACAAACTGAAGATTTTTCTTGTTGTCTACTACATCTTCTTTAGTAGCCGTAATATTTTTGGGATCCTTTAAGGAAATGAGGCCGGCTTTTTGCAAGAGAAAAAGTGCGCGACCACCGTTAGTAGGATCATTAGGAATGGCTACTTTAGCACCGTCCGGCAACTCTTTCAAGTCTTTGATCTTAGACGAGTATACGCCCATCGGTTCAACGTGAACGGAACCGGCAGATGCTAAGTTTTCATTGTGTTCTTTGGCAAATTTTTCCATGTACGGTACATGCTGGAAGAAGTTGGCATCCAGCTCTTTATCGTTAAGCGCCATATTCGGTTTTACATAATCAGTAAATTCAATTACTTTTAAGTTGATGCCTTCTTTAGCAAGAATTGGTTTTACTTGCTCTAAAATTTCAGCATGGGGCACCGGAGATGCTCCGACAGTTAAGGTTACTTGTTTCTGATCGCCACCGGCTGATGCGGTTTTGTCGCTGCCACAACCGGATAATAATAGGGCCCCACCAAGTACAACCGTGGCGGCTAAAGCAAATAATTTTTTCATGGGAATCCTCCTTCTTTCTCATAAAAAAAGCGATGACTGCGTGCGCCGAGTCATCGTTGTATGTACAAGTTTATCTCTCGGTCTACACCGCAGGAATTAGCACCATCGAATGGTTGCCGGATTTCATAGGGCCAGTCCCTCCATCGCTCTCGATAAAAAATATGTTGTTGTCCTATGGACAGTAGTATATCGTGAAAGTTAAGGTTTGTAAAGAGGCAAATGAGAGAGAGTTACAACATCTAAAAAAGAATATGATATAATTAAGAAAAGTAACAAGAGGGAAAGTCGTTGTAAAGCAATTAAAATCGGGAAAACGATGAGCCGTTGGAAGCGGTAAGATAGACGTAGTTTGCGGAAGCAATGCATATGCGGATATAGGCTAGGAGGTATGTATGGGATTCTTTGACTTTTTTAAATCATCAAAGGCAGCTGATGCAGAAACATATTCACCGGGAAGTCGCATTGACGGGATAACATTAATTTTTACGCCCTCTACCGGCACTATTGAATATCAAGGGCGGTATGGTATGCGCGGTTCGTTTCAAAATCGAGATGTACGAACGGTAGAATATAAGGCAGTAAGTAATACGCACGGAGTGCTGCTCATACAAGGGAATGAGGGGACTTTGTTTACAACGGATGTGTTGCGTCGCGGTGTTTGTGACAATGCGAAGACTTGGATAGACGCACGGTTGCCCGGGGCAGAAGAAATCACTCCGGAAGAAGATGCAACAACCAAAATAGACCGGCAGCAGGAAGAGACGGCAACGGTACACTCAGCGTCATTAACGTCTGCTGCATCAGTGGCTGATGGGGAAGACGTATATGAAGAGTTGAAAAAATTAAAGGAGCTCTATGATCTTCATATTCTAACCGAAGAGGAGTTTGAAGAGAAAAAAGCGGTACTATTAAAAAGAATTTGAAAAAGTTTAAATTAGGTCTTTACAAGACAGGGCATTTCCGTATATAATAGTCGATGTCATGAGGACCACTAGCTCAGCTGGCAGAGCACCTGACTCTTAATCAGGGTGTCCAGGGTTCGAACCCCTGGTGGTCCACCACTTTGATAGATAAGCGAATTTCTTAGGAGATTCGCTTTTTTTATTTGTTGCTTGGGAGTTATAGGACAAAATGTGTTGGTCTAAGAGCCGATGGAATCAGTATTTTAGAGTTATAGGACAAAATGTGTTGGTCTAAGAGCCGATGGAATCAGTATTTT
>Cam_p2__coassemble_1216_pt1 | contig 24494 bp, 13 predicted proteins | sample Cam_p2__metabat2_low_PE_032 | metagenome-assembled genome bin Cam_p2 | reverse complement strand
TCGTTTATTCGTTGTTGTCGGTATATTACCGACGGAATTTTTGGTTGGTTTCATACTTGAAACCCGCACTCTGGCTATGTTCATTTCTTACAAAATGATTACCTTTACATTGTTCAGTTTTCAAAGATCCGCTGCCGCTTTTCAGTAGTTACTGTCTTGCGACGACTTGTATATCTTAACACTTTCAATCGAGAGTGTCAAGAACTTTTTTTCGAAAATTTTTCGAAGTTTCTTTACATTTCCTTCAAACGGAAATATAAAGAATTCAGCAACCATCTAGTGTTTCAATCACTATCCGGTGTACTTTTCCTTCGCTTTCAAAAACCGTCTGTCGTAAGTGACTTGTATATAATACATGGTTTTCAAATATTCGTCAACTACTTTTTTAAAAATTTTTAATGCATCGTTCACACACAATACATTAACTAGATAATTGGCACTAACCACCACTATAACTAATTTAAAAATATAACGCCAAGCATCATCTAGAACAGAACTGATGTACTACATACAAACCTCACACCGAGGTATGTCATCAATTATAGTTACTACTCTTGAAAATAGCAAATATTGAATACTCATATTAAAAGAGGATGTAACTTATCGTTGCCAAAGTCACATCCTCGCACATCTTACATCTTGTACTACTCTATCTTTATTATTTTTATTACCACTACATATTGATTAATGCATTCTTGTTATATATCTAAACTACTGCATTGTTATTTTTTCTCCTAGCTGGAAGGAGCCTTTGGAAGTAATGACCGTTTCCCCCGCGGACAGACCATTCATAATCACAATAAAACCATCCGCTTTTTCACCGGTTTCTACTACCCGTACGTCTACAGTATCATCGGCTGTTACGACATACACATATTTACCATCTTTTCCTTCATGAACCGCTTTTTCTGGTAATGTCAGTACGGATGCTTTTACATCGGATTCAATGACCAATGTATAAAACTCTCCAGGTTTTATAATATTATCAGTATTTTGGAACGTTGCCTTCAATAATACTCCCGGACTACCGGCCGGTGCATTTGTATTAATGTAGGTAATCTCACCGGGCAACTCTTTGTCATCTACTTTTAAACGAACTTTCACCGAAGCTTTACCTTCCGGTGAGGCCAGAGCCATAGCAAATCCTTGAGGAATCGTCAATGTTGCAACTACCGGTGAAGTTTCCTGAATCATCATAAAAGGTTTACCCGCTATAGCTACCTTTCTGTCTTCATTATAAATAGCCGTAACCTTACCATTGATAGGCGCTACAATTTGTGCCTGAGCAATCTGCGCTTGCACTTGTGCAATTGCAGCCTGCAAATTGCTTGTATCAGCCCCCGGTGTTGTCACATAACCACCGCCGCTGGTAACAGTTGTTGTTTGTGCACGAGAAGCAATCGTAGCATATTCTTTTTCAGTAATAATGCCATTGGCCATCATTTCCCGAGCCCGTTCCACATCTGCTTGTGACACCGCCCCGGGTACAACTGTTGTAGTCTGTGGTGCCGCATGTACAGTTGCTGTTGCTTGCTCTTTAATTTTTGTCAGTAATGTGTTTAGCTGTTCCTGTAGAGAAGACGTATCTAACGTTGCCACCACTTGGCCTTGTTTAACATCATCACCTACTTTTACTGCCAAGGTAGCGACCTGTCCTGATGTGGCCGGTTCAATGGTTGCCTTGTTCAGCGCTGTTACATTGGCATCGCTACTAATACGCACCGGTAAATCTCGTTGCGTTGCTTCCGTCACTGCTACCTTTTTCGGACCGAAACATCCTGCTGTCAGCACCGCAGCCATCATCACGGTTACCATTCCCAATCGTTGCAAATACTTATGCTTCATTATTCCACTTCCTATGCTATTACCGGTAAACTCACAGTTCCCTCTTTCATGGATTATTATGTCGGCTCTTATTGTATCACAAATAAACTATCCTGCGTAAATGAGTTTTCTATGAATTTTATTGTGTAAGTTGCTTAAACTTTTCATTATTATGAAAGCGCATAAAATGATCTTGCTCCCGAGCTACTGATTTTACTGTCGAATCAGTTTCAATTGCTCTTTTCAGCCATATCAAAGCTTCCGCATCATGCCCTTCATCAGCATAAATAGTAGCCAATCCATATAATGACCACGTATTATGTGGCTCTACTTCCAGCACCCGCCGAAACCATTTTGCTGATTCATCCAATTGGCCCTGCAATTTATATAGCATAGCCAGATTATAATAATTACTCACATTTTTTTCATTCAACGAATATGCTTTTTGAGCCAACTCTAATCCTTTTTTCGGTTCTCCCAACAATCCCAATGCCATCCCCTTTACAGAATATGCTATATCACTATCCGGTTTTCTCAACAACACAGCATCTGCCTTAGTAATTGTCGCTTCGTATTTTCCTTGCTGAAACAGATCTACAACAGCTTTTTCTTCTACCGTTAACTCACTCGTTCCCTTTTCTATTGTCGTTTCCACTGAAGTTGTTGACTCAGTGATCTGTGTGTCCGCAGCTACTTTATCTCGGTCGCAACCAATTAGTGTCATCAACATCACTATCGCCATCACTATAAATAGAAATTGGATCTCTATTCTCCATCGACACACCGTTTTCGACGAATTCATTTCACATCAACTCTTTCCTTTACATCTATCAGATTATACATTCATCCATATATGTACAAGCACGTTTCCTTTATTTTGAGAATCTATTCTTCGCTTACTTGTTCATCATAGCAAGCTATTCCTGTCTTGCCAAGATGTTCCTACTGTTGTCTAACACCAATCTCACGCAATATTTTTATCCATCGAGTACAGAAAACCCGGCACAGCAGTAAGCCGTGCCGGGTAACTCATCTATAAGATTTTATTTAATACTTGAATGTATCTCTATTATATTTATCGGTACACATGTATACGATCTTTTAGAAATTTATTTTCCTATACGTATCCTATAATAGTCTTATTTATACTTATCCTTAAAAGCCTTAAGTTCTGCTTCTTCTAAGCTATTGCCTTGCGCTATATATGTATCAATGGCTTGACGCATAGTGGCAAACGCTACAGGCACTAGCTTTTTGAAGCGCTGTCCAAAGTTAGCCCAATTATCTAAAATATGACGTCCCTTTGCACTATTCGTATACAACACATGACGTTCAATTAAATTCTTAATTTTCTGTACGTCATCATTTGTTACTTCCTGCACTTCTACTAAGCCTGTATTAACACGGCGTTCATCCAAATCAAGAACATACGCATATCCACCGGACATGCCTGCACCGAAATTTCGGCCGATAGATCCCAATACAAGGACTTCACCACCGGTCATGTATTCGCAGCCGTGATCACCCACACCTTCGACAACAGCAATAATACCGCTGTTACGTACGGCAAAACGTTCACCTGCACAACCATTAATATACGCTTCCCCGGAAGTAGCTCCATAGAAAGCAACATTACCAATGAGTACATTGCGGTCCGCTTCAAACACAGATTTACGCGGCGGATATGCAATAATCCGTCCTCCCGATAATCCTTTACCCAAGTAATCGTTGGCATCACCTTCCAATTCCAGGGTCATACCCTTAGGAATAAACGCCCCAAAACTCTGACCGGCACTGCCTACAAAGCTTAGCTTAATTGTTGTGTCCGGCAACCCAGCCGTACCATAACGTCGTGTCACTTCACTACCCACCATGGTACCGACCACGCGATTTGTGTTATTAATAGCCAACTTAGCCCGAATTGGTTTCTTATCTTCGATAGCCGGTCGGCAAATACGAAGTAACTTTGCCATATCAAGAGTTTTATTAAGTCCATGTTCTTGTTCTACTCGATGATAGTGGCCTACACTGGCATCTGTATATGGGCGGAAAAGTATACGCTTCAAATCAACGCGAGACAACTTATAATTATCCTCTACTACCTTTTGACGTAACAAATCCACACGACCAACCATTTCCTCAACAGTCCGAATGCCTAGGCGAGCCATAATTTCGCGGAATTCTCTGGCCAAGAAATACATTAAGTGTTCCACATACTCCGGTTTACCTTTAAAGTTCTTACGTAATTTTTCATCTTGCGTTGCAACTCCGTACGGACATGTGTTGAGATTACATACGCGTGCCATTTTGCATCCTACAGCCACGAGCGGTAATGTACCAAAGCCGAACATTTCTGCACCGAGCAAGGCCGCAACGGCAATATCAAAACCGGTCATTAATTTGCTGTCTACTTCCAGCACAATGCGATCTCGTAACCTGTTAAGCAGCAATGTTTGGTGTGTTTCGGACAAGCCTAATTCCCAAGGTGCTCCCGTATGCCTCATACCGGTACGTCCGGCCGCACCGGTACCGCCATCATAACCGCAGATAAGAATATTATCGGCTTTCGCCTTAGCCACCCCGGCCGCGATAGTCCCTACTCCGGCCTCCGATGCTAATTTCACGCTGACCCGCGCATTAGTATTAGCATTTTTCAAATCAAAAATAAGTTCTGCCAAGTCTTCGATGGAGTAAATATCATGATGTGGTGGCGGCGATACTAATTCGACACCCGGTGTAGAATGACGCGCCTTACCGATAGCCGGATATACTTTTTTGCCCGGTAGCTGGCCTCCTTCCCCCGGTTTCGCCCCTTGTGCACATTTAATCTGTAGCTCCTTAGCATGAACCAGATATTCTGAGGTTACACCGAAACGCCCTGATGCTATTTGTTTAATTTCACTGCATGCATTATCGCCGTTAGGCAACAGCTGATAGCGCGCAGAATCTTCGCCCCCTTCACCGGAGTTGCTCATAGTTCCCAAGCGATTCATAGCAATGGCAATAGTTTCATGTGCTTCCTTACTGATAGCACCGTAACTCATAGCACCGCCTTTAAAACGTTTTACGATAGATTCCACCGGCTCTACTTCTTCAATAGCAATACCGCCACCTACAGGGAAATTAAATTCCAATAAACTCCGCAAGGTAACATGATAGTTTTCACGAATTTCTTTGGAATATGCTTTATATAATTCATAGTCGTTATCTATACAAGCACGTTGCAACAAGTCAATCGTTTTCGGATTGAACAGATGTGGTTCTCCACCCTTGACCGGACCATAGAATCCGCCCGGCGCAAGTTCATCACTATCACCGCCGAATGCCTGTTCATGACGCTGACAAGTTTCGAGAGCTACCCCTTCTGTACCAATCCCACCGATACGACTTGGCGTATTAACAAAATATTTATTAACAAAGTCACTGTTCAGGCCTACTGCTTCAAAGATTTGTGCACCATGATAACTGCGTACTGTGGAAATCCCCATTTTAGACATAACTTTTAAAATACCGTTAACGGTTGCTTTAATATAATTTTTTTCTGCTTCTTCGGCACTAATAGATCCTAAGCGTCCCTTTGCTTGTAAATCCTTAACGGTTTCCAGTGCCAAGTATGGGTTGACTGCGGTAACACCATATCCGATAAGCGTACAGAAATGATGTACTTCACGCGGTTCTGCGGATTCCAACAGCAACCCTATATCCGTACGCAATACTTTACGAATCAAATGATTATGTACCGCTGCTACTGCCAAAAGAGCAGGAATAGGTGCATGGGTTTCATCCACACCACGGTCGGATAAAATAAGTACATTATAGTCGCTACGCGCTGCCGCTTCTGCCGCTTCACACACGTCCTTTAACGCTTTGCGCAACCCATCGGCACCTTCATTTGGATTAAACAAAATAGGCAAAGTGGTAGATTTCATACGACGACAATCCAACTGCTTAATCGCCGCAAAATCTTCATTGGTTAAAATCGGGCTGTCCAAAGATACACTATAGGTACCTTCCTTATTCGGTTCCGTCATATTTCCGCTATTACCAAACATAACCTTAGTGGAGGTTACCATTTCTTCACGAATCGCATCAATCGGTGGATTTGTTACCTGCGCAAAAAGTTGCTTGAAATAATTATAAAGTAATTGTGGCTGTTCCGATAAAATGGCCAATGGTGCATCAGCCCCCATAGCACCGACCGGATCCTTGCCATCCTTCGCCATCGGGATTAACATGCGCACCATATCTTCACTGGTATAACCGAACGCTTGCTGTTGCTGTACTAAATTATCAATAACGGGTATACTATCCGTCGAAGCGGGCGTCACTTCATCCATATGAATAATATGTTCCGCAATCCATTCCTTGTAAGGTTTATCCGTAGCAATCCGTTGCTTGATTTCTTCATCGGACACAATACGCTGTTCTTCCGTATCTACGAGCAGCATCTTTCCCGGTTCCAAACGACCTTTATAACGAATATTTTCGGCAGCTTCATTCACTACACCAACTTCGGAAGCCATGATTAAACGATCATCTGCCGTTACATAATAGCGGGACGGACGTAAGCCGTTACGGTCAAGTACACCACCAATAACCGTACCATCCGTAAAACCCATGGCTGCCGGGCCATCCCACGGTTCCATCATAAAACTATTAAACTCGTAGAAAGCACGCTTTTCTTCGCTCATCAAGGTATTCTTTTCCCATGGTTCCGGAATCATCATCATCATTGCATGTGGCAAACTACGCCCCGTCATATATAGAAATTCCAACGTGTTATCAAACATAGCCGAATCCGATCCGGTATCGTCTACAACAGGGAATACTTTTTTTATGTCCGGGAAATACTCAGACTGTGCCTTTCCTTCCCGCGCATTAATCCAGTTGATATTCCCACGTATTGTATTGATTTCTCCATTATGCACAATAAAACGGTTCGGATGCGCTCTGGCCCAACTCGGAAATGTATTCGTACTAAAACGCGAATGCACCATGGCCAACGCCGAAGTGAAATCAAGGTCTGATAAATCAAGATAGAAATTCCGAAGCTGCTTCGGTGTCAACATACCTTTATACACAATCGTCTTGGCTGATAAACTAGCAATGTAAAAATCGCTGCTTTCCGCCTTGCTGATAGGAATAATCTGTTTTTCTGCTTCTTTACGAATAACATACAGTTTACGTTCAAATTCTTGGTCATTCATAACATTCGGACCTTTACCGATAAAAATTTGAATAAACCACGGTCGAATCGCGGCCGCTTCAGCACCGACTACATGAGAATCTACCGGTACTTCACGCCAGCCCAATACAATCTGACCTTCCGCACGAACGATATCCTCTAAAATAGACTTTTGCTTTTTACGGAGATCTTCGTATCGATGGGCAAATACCATTCCTACACCGTAACTACCGGCCGGTGGCAAAGTGAAACCCAAGACTTCACATTCACGGCGGAAAAATTCATGTGGAATCTGAACCAAAATACCTGCGCCATCCCCAGTTGACGCATCGGCCCCGCGGGCACCGCGATGTTCTAAACGTTCTAAAATGCGTAAACCATCATCAATAATATCGTGTGATTTACGCCCTTTAATATCTACAACAAATCCCATGCCGCAAGCATCTTTTTCATAAGATTTGCTATAGAGGCCATATTTTTCCAATACCTGTTGTTCTTGCCGTTGTGATTCTATTTGGCTGTTGTATCTCATTTCTTGACTCATATCCCTTTCTCCTCTCTACCGTCACATGCTCCAGTCCTGCATTCATCATATATGATGCCTTCATCACAGGATTAACGGGGCTATTGTTACAGACCTTTTTCCATGTATTCGGTACCATTACCCATTGCTCGTACACGCGGCATATAACTGCTCTCTTAAAATTCTATAGAAAATAGTCTAATCACAGTATAATAAAGTCTCTCCGAAAATGCACATAGAAATATGTAATACCCATATGCATTTATCTCATGTTCTAATCTATTTTTTGTATCCATAAAAATTGCACCCATGTACCTATTCATGCTACTATAAATATATTATCAATAATGATTATCAAATTTTTAAAGAATACCACCTACGGCATTCCTGTTTCTTATAGCTATCACGTAAGTACGTAACGGAGGTTTTTATGACATCAAAAATAAAAGAAATTTTAAATGAACGCAAGGAGGACGTAGCTGCCAGTGAAATTAATGCGGTTGATCTTTCTCATCGTGAACGGGTTATCGTTGAAGAATACGAGCGATTATCACCACATCTTATTTTTGAAATTATTCGACGCGACGGCATTGAAGAATTACTCCGTCCCGCCAAATCACTGATTTTTTCGGGCATTGCTGCCGGTGTAGTTATCACATTTTCTTTTTTCTGCATGGCGCTCTTGCAATCTGTATTACCCCATGAAGCATGGATGCCTTTAATTGCCAAATGGGGATATACCATAGGCTTCATTCTGGTTATTTTGGGTCGTATGCAGTTATTTACGGAAAACACTATCACTACGGTAGTGCCTATTTGTAAACCTTTCTCTACCCAAAAATTAATTTTTCTTTTACGTTTATGGATTATTGTATTGGTATCAAATCTCATTGGCACCGCATTGGCATCTTCATTTTTAACATTACCTCAAGTTGTATCTCCGGCTATTACCGCAGAACTACAAAGCATTGCCAATCACGTAGCTCACTTTACCGCTACAGAAAATATTTTGCGTGGCATTCCCTCAGGTATACTGATTGCCGCTATTGTATGGATGATGCCATCTGCACGAAATTTCAGTTTTTTTATCATCGCCTTCTTCACCTATTTTATTGCACTCGGTGATTTTACCCATATTGTTGTAGGTTCCGCAGAAATGTTTTATGCCGTACTTAGCGATAAAGCAAGCATGTATGATTACTTTTTCCGTTTTCTCTTGCCAACAGGGCTTGGCAATATCATCGGCGGTACCGGCGTTTTTACCCTGCTTATTTATGCACAGATTAATTCCGAATTGGAAGTAAAGGAATAACTTCGTTATATTTTTCTCGAAATTAAGATTTTAGTCTTCATGTATATGAAAAAATTAAAGTTTTTTCTCTTGCACATGATAAGCCTATAGTAGGTATATATATTACGGACATCTATTTTTCTGAAGAGGAAATTAAGTGTTGACACAAGCAAAAACCAGTGCTACACTACAGAAGTACTCACAAAGAGTACATATCAAATTTGTTTTTACATAATAAAGGAGGGATTTACTCATGGCAACTACATATACGATGACCTATACCCATGCGGTAAATTCCACAATTATTATTATTGCACCTCATAGGACCGGAGCCAGGTAAACAGTTACCTGTGCTTGGGTCCCATTCGTCGTGACGATGGGACGCGAAAGCACCTCATCGTTAGACGATGAGGTGCTTTTTTATTTATCAAAGAGAGAGTATTTGGAGGGATTCGTATGTCAAACAATTCTGCGTCCTACGCTTCACCTTATGAAGCCACAAATCCGGCCACCGATGCCGGTGTCGATTTACATTCATTTCAACGCCGTCGTATGCTGCACGTTGTCTTGCCCTTATTTCTAGTATCGGTCATCGCTTTTCTCGATCGCGTCAATATTGCCTACGCCGGCATGACGATGAAGGACACCCTTTCCTGGTTATCACCGGAAGTATTCGGTCTCGGTGCAGGCATTTTCTTTGTTGGTTACGTACTCTTTGAAGTTCCTGCCTCACTACTAGCTGCTCGCTTTAATGCTATGCACTGGGTAGCACGTATCATGTTTAGCTGGGGTCTCGTCTGTGTTTTAATGACTACTATGAGCACAGAACTCGAGTTCTATGTATATCGTTTCTTGTTGGGGCTTTGCGAAGCGTCCTTATATCCAGTTATTTATTCACTGCTCATCCCCAAATGGTTTTTACCGCAAGAACGTGCAAAAGCTATCTCTCTGATGCTCACATCCTTACTTATTTCTACCATCATCGGTGCTCCTTTGGCCGGTGTTCTCTTGGAATTAAACGTATTCGGATTTCACGGCTGGCAGACACTATTTATTGTTGAAGCTGTACCGGCACTCATCTTCGCCTTCATTTTTGCTAAATGGATGAAAGCAACTCCCCAAGAAGCCTCCTGGGTAACTCCGGAAGAAAAGGCATTCATTGCTCGCGAACTGGAACGAGAAGAAGCTAATAAAGTAAAAGTAAAAAAATACACTACCTTACAAGCTTTAACAGATCCTAAAGTATTGCGTTTATGTCTTATCTATTTCTTATGGGTTATCGGCTTCTGGGGATTCAGCTTCTGGATGCCACAGGTATTAAAGCAACTCTCCGGTTGGTCTCCGAGTCTTGTAGGTTGGTCCATTGTATTCCCAATGACCGCCGCTCTTATCGTACAAGTATGGTGCGGTCATTCTTCTGCTAAAACCGGAGAAAAACGTTGGCATACCGCCGTACCACTTTTTGTCGGTGCTGCCGGTCTTGCCGCTACTCCGTTCAGTCCGAATCCGTTGGTAAGTTTATTCTTCATTTGCTGCTCGGCTATTGGCGTCTATGCCGGTATGGGTGTGTGGTGGACTATGCCGACAACGTTCCTATCTGGTGCTGCCGCAGCCGGAGCAATGGGACTTATCAACTCCTCCGGTAATGTCGGTGGTTGGGTCGGACCTTATATGTTAGGTTTCTTAAATCAGACAACAGGTTCCTTTACTATCGGTTACCTTGTTATGGGTGGCTGCATGTTCTTAGCAGGTCTGCTCATCTTAACGCTAAAGAAAGAAAATGCCACCAATGACACAACAACCTATAATGCGTCAACGATGTAATAGATTATTAACTATTACAAACACGTAATATAAAAAGGCAGTCATCCTGTGATAACAGGCTCCTTCTCTCATCCGAGCCGTTATCAAAATGACTGCCTTTTATTTTTATGTATGTACCCTTTACCGACAGCGTCTTAGTATCTTTCCAACTATACTATTAAGTGCTTATCCTATTTCAAATTTTTTTTACTGAGTATACTACTTCAGTTTAAGCCAAAATCATGCCATCTTGCGCCAATTCATAACAAGTAATACCCGTCAGCTCTTTCGCTAACTCCAAAGTAGATTTTTGACAAGTAAAGATCCAAACTTGCGTTTCTTCCGCTATGGTTTTGAGCAATGCCAAGGCCCGTTGCTGTCTTGTTTCATCAAACCGCACCAAAATATCATCTAAGATAAGAGGCATAGGCTCAATGCGCTTACCGAACGTATGGGCTAAACTCAACCGCAATGCTAAATACACCTGATCGGCTAAGCCACTGCTCCAATGAGCCATATCTAATCGTTCATCATGCTCATTCAACAAATAAATAGCCTGTGGTGCTGCTTCCGTATCAAGACGATATTTGCCATCCGTCAATATGCGGATATACTCCGATGCTTTCGCCAACGCTTGCGGCTGCCTGTCTTTTTCATATGATTGCTGTGCCTCCTCCATAAAATGAGCAATGAGAACCTGTGTAGTCCAATCCTCCAAAGCATCACGCAACTCACCTTCCAACTGTGCCTTTTGCTGCAATGCCTTGGCCAAAGTAGCATCACCGGCCAAACTATTCATCGCTTCCTGTAGTTGCCCCCGTTCTTCATAAAGTGCCGTCAACTGACTATCCAAGCCTCGGATTTCACCGGTACTGCGTTCATATTCTGCCGTCCATTTTCCTTTGTCACTACCTTGCAGTCGACGATAGAGAAGCTCATTATTTTCTGATTGAGGAGCCAACAGCTCCAGTTGTCGTTTGCTTTGCTGATAAATGGTCACCCATTGCCGATACTGCTCCTGTTTTAAAAGGCGCTGACGATATTCACCGGCTGTAGCAATCCCCGCTTTTTGTAAAAGCAAAGATTGTTCAAGAAGCAATTCTTTTTCTTTCCGGTTCCAGTGATCATATTCTTCACGATAATTCCGTCGTTGCGACTCTTTTTGTTCCCATCGCGCTTGATTCTGGCGGTAGGATTTAAGCAAACTATACAACCGGCGCAGCTCAATCGGGGTCACCGGCGCATTAAATTCTAACTTTTCCCATAACGCTCTTGCCTGTGACTCGATATGCTGTAACATTTCCTTATGCTCGGCTAACCGTTTTTCGTATCCTTTATATGTATTTTGCTGCTCACGATAGCTGTCGTACTCTTGCTTCATCCCAAAGAAATCGCTGTCCGTCAATGTTCGCTTTGCCGCCTTTGGAAGCCATTCCAACCATTCCTCCATAGCAGCACTGCCCTTTTGTTCTAGGGCTTTGCCTTCTTCCATCCATGCCGTGCGCTGCTGTTCATAGCTGTACAACTTGGCTAATTCTACATTATTACTGCCCAACGCTCCCCGTAGTGTAGCATACGCTTCTTCTATAGCATCCATCGCCGCTTTGTCATGAGGTACACCTAGCCCATATTCACGATTAAGTGCCTCTTGCTGTTCTTCGCTGCGGTGCAACCGACTTTCAGCGTCCTTACATCGTAGCTGATAACGATAATTGCCATAATAACCGTAGCCACCAAGCATCATTCCGAGAACGATCAATCCCCAACCTATATAGGTAAAAGGCATCATCGGCCAAATTGCCGCTATCCCTATCCCGACGAGAATAGCCAATGCCGCACCGGCATACCATCCCTTTATTGACGGTGCTTGGCGCTTTACAGCATCTAATGCTGCCATAGCTTCATTTCGTTTTTCGTAGGCTTCTTTCACCAGAGTCGTCCCTTGTTTGATACGTTCTAATTGATGCTCTTCCTTTTTCATCTGTACCTGCAATGTAGCATCCGCAGGAGCTACCGGCTCACGTCGTTGCCAACTCATATACGCCTCACGGGCACTACGTAACTTTTGCGCAATCATTTCACCGCGTCGCCAATCTATCTCTGCCGGCATTTCTTCGTCAGTACGCCATGCCGTATGCAGCTTGCGCGATAACTCCAATTGCTCTCTAACCTTAGTTAAATAACGCTCCCCTTCGGCACATTCCTTTTGAAGCTGTGTCCACTTAGACACTTCCTGCATCAGGTCTTCTATTTCCTGTCCGTAAATACCGATAGCATCATCGGGAGCAAAATTATCCGGCACCAAACCTTCTTCCTTACCACGCCAAATACGCATATGCTCACGGCACTGGTCTATTTCCTGTTGCAAAGCCATGAAGGCATCTCGTTCTAATTCGGTAGTATCCGTCAAAACATTGATTTTAGCTTTTGCCTCTTCCGCACGCTTATAAACATCCCATGCTCTAAGCACCAATTCAATGCTGGACGCATACTCACGCCATTCCTCTATACGCTCACGCAACTCTTTCTCTGTTACCGCCGTCCCCTCTAATTGTTGCTGCAATTTTGTATATGTTTCTTCATGCTTTCCCAACTCTTTCAGTCGCGTGTCCAACTGTGCCAATTCATCCATGAGCACATTAATGCGCCGCTTACCATTAGAAGAAGCTACCAATAAATCAGCCGCCGCTTTGTCAATATCCTTAACAGCTCGACTGAATTGCTCACCGCCTTCACCACCAAAGAAACGAATGCGTACATCCACTTCATTTAGAATATCCGCCCCTTGCAAATCTTCCAGGGTAATCGCAAAAATTCGATCGTAAGTTTTCTTATCGAGCCCATGCCACCATAACTGTGACGGTTCCTCTGTCAATGTTTCACCGCCCAATGGATAAAAATCTAATTTTTTATGACGTCGACCGATATGATAACTCTTATCTTTGTGAGTAACCGTGACATGACCCGTTCCTTCCTTATAGGTCTTACCTCGCTTACCAAAAATAAATGATCGCACCGCTTCCAGTAACGATGTCTTACCACTTTCATTAGGTCCGTAAATAAGCTGTACACCATCTGTTGTCGGTGTAAACGACCAGTCGCGATACGGACCGAATTCTTTTATATATACTTCATCAATCTTCATAGGAATCTCCCAACAACCGCAATGCACCTTCTGTTTCGGCACGTCGTAGTGCTCGTCGCACCAATTCCGGGGTCAACATATGGCGATACAAACCTAATCTTTTTGTTTCCGGTCTGGCTAATACTGTATCGCGCAACTTTATTATGCTTTCATCGCTACCATCAGCTACTGCCGCATCATAGGCCGCCAAATAATCGCCCACCATATCATGTAACTGGCGTCGTTCGGCTAAATCAATTTCCGGCCATGTGTCATCTATTATGCGATATGGCAGAATAAAATGAATACGATGTGCTTCTTCATCACGAGCTGCTTCCATCCACATCTGCCGAGTAGACTCATCCGCAGCGGCACGATGCAGCGGCCCCGATCCGGTAAGTACAATTTCCTGTAACACCGGTTTTTTTCCTTTTCTGAGCATTTCCTTCTTATGCCGAATCATTTCTTCCAACTCTGCCGATGTACGCAGCCCCGTAATATCAATATGGCTTTTAGCAAAACGAATGGCACCGGTTTCTCTAAAATCAAGCAACACACGGCCATTACCACCAACCGTCACTAAATAACACCCTTTGGGACCAACTTCCTTGCCATGCAGCCCTTGCGTATTACCGGCATACACCACATAAGGTGCTTCATGTAATACTTGCCGTTTATGAATATGTCCAAACGCCCAATAATTAATCGGTGAACGCAGCAAAGTATCCATAGAACAAGGTGCCGTAGTCACATGATTCGGCTGACTGCCGACGGTGCCATGAATGAGAGCGATAGAAAATACATCGTCCGCGTGCACTTTGATTTGTGATGCCAGGTCCACATCACTATTTTTTCGGCTAATACTCATACCGTAAATACCGGCTACTTCACGACCTTGCACGATGAGACTGCGTCTCTCCGGTTCATCTGCCGAAAAAATATGTACATTCGTTGGCAGATTAACATGTGCTTGCCAGCTTTCTGCCGGATCGTGATTACCTTGCACCATAAATACCGGAATGTGTGCCTCCTGTAAGCGCTCACATTCCCGAGCAAACCGTACCTGTGCTTCCAAATTATGGTCATCACTATTGTATACGTCGCCGGTAATAAGAAGCGCATCCACTTGTTCATCCAGCGCCAACTGCACCACACCTTCAAAAGCCCGGTATGTAGCATATCGCACAGCCTCATCCGCTTGTCGTCCCAGCGTCTTTAAATATCCAAACGGAGCCCCCAAATGAAGATCCCCGCATTGTATAAATCGAAATGGTATAGTCATGATAACATCCTTCTAAATTCCCTTCCACGCCGCTGCCAATCGCATAACGGCTTTTTCCAACTGTTGTGTCGGTATGGCACTAAATGACAATAAATAACTAACTCCATCAACAGTACGATCCTCTTTAACCGCTAACCCGGCAGCAAGAGCCCGTTGTGTAACGAGTGATTTCGGCAATACCGTATGAACTGTTACCCCGATATAAACGCCGCCTTCCGGTGCTGTTACAATAATACTGTCGCCTAGATACGTCATCAACAGCTTTGCCATATACCGACTTTTTTCCGCATAGTGTTTTCGTAAACGCCGAATCTGCTTACTCCACTCACCGGCTTCGATATATCGCGCCCATACGAGCTGTTCCATTACCCCCGCACTCTGCCGATACCTCTCCTTACCTTTAATAAAATCATCCATCAAGTCTTGTGGCAATACCATATAGCTCAATCGAATGGATGGCGGTAACACTTTTGATGGCGTGCCTATATAAATAACACGCTCTTCCTTATCTAACCCCTGTAAAGAAGCCATCGGTCTTCCATAATACCGCAACTCGCTATCATAATCATCTTCTATAATGTATGCCTTCGATAAAGATGCCCAACGCAACAACTCTTTACGACGTGCTACCGACATAACACGTCCTCGGCTATCACCATGCGATGGAGTACAATAAAATACTTCAATCCGTTCATCCACTAACCGTTGCACTAAATCTTCACTATCCTGCGATACGGTAATCACGGAAAAGCCGTAATCTTCAAACACGCCAATAATAACATTGTACAAACTACTATCCACAGCTATGCGTCGAAGACCTCGCCGACGTAACAGAGAGGCCGTCACAGCTACCGATGACTGCGTACCACTGCCGATAATAATTCGATCAGCTGTCGATTGCACACCACGAGCCCCTTGTAAATAAGTAGCCAAATTTTCTCGCAATACACTCTCACCTTGACTATCACCATAACCCATGAGTCGTTCCGGTTCACGCAATACGTAACCTATATACCGTTTCCAACGCGTATAATCAAATCCCTCCGGATCCATAGCCCCGGTAGCAAAATTGTAATATACAACAGGTTTCATACGCTCCATTGCCTGTGCACTCACATGATTATCTTCTTCACCACCAACACGCTTACCCTTCTCAGTAGGTAGTAATGTTGACGTTACCTCCTCATAATAAGGTAAATCCAATACCTCATAAGGTGAACGGTTATGCGCACGAATATATCCTTCCGCTGCTAATTGTACATAGGCTTGCTCTACCGTTATTTTGCTGACACCATTTTCTGCCGCCAGCGCTCTAACCGAGGGCAAGCGAGTACCTGCCACAAAGTGCCCCCCTTCAATGGCTTCCTTTATATATCTATATATTTGTTCATATAATGGCTCTGCCGACTCTCGATCCAATGCCAGCATCTTCGTCACCTCTTTTGTTCTTGTATCATTGAACAACCGCGGCCTTTGTTGACCTTTTCATTGACTTCTATTGTATCACACCTCCCTGATTTATAATATCTGTCCCCATCAGAAATTATATTTTATACTCTTTACTTTTATAACCATCTATCTTTTATAACCGTCTATAGTATCTATCATTTAACAGAAATAAAATTTTATATCAAAAATTCTGGTTCACTGATATGCTACCCTCTTTATTATTGTTAACTTTCATTTAACTTTCAGTTGACTATGAAAACAAGGGCGTTTATAATAAAGCCAACGGCAGAATTCATGCCATATAGGAATTAGAGGTAGAGGTGTAAGTATGACAACTGTAACAAATCAGACAACCGACAATCTTTCCGGCTACGAACGGATTATCGCCTACGCACAAAAGGTATTGGACGGTGGCGAAATCACTCGTAAAGAGGCGGAAGAATTAATTCATACATCTGACGAAGATACCATGATTTTATTAGCTATGGCCGACAAGATTCGTCAAAAATTTAACGGCAATGAAGTTGACCTGTGTGCCATTGTCAATGCACGCTCCGGCAAATGCCCGGAGAACTGTAAGTTCTGTGCACAGTCTGCCCACCATGACACAGGGGTAACCGTATATCCCTTCATGGATGAAGAAGACATTGTCGCTGCTGCGAAAAAAGCAAAGGAAGCCGGTGCTATCCGTTTCTCTATCGTAACCAGCGGTCGCAATACAAGTAATCCAAAAGAATTTGAACAAATCCTCAGCGCCTTAAAGCGTATCCGCAAAGAAACCGGATTGGAAATTTGTTGCTCCCTCGGCCTCCTCACGTATGAGCAAGCCGTGCAACTTAAAGAGATTGGTGTTACCCGTTATCATTCCAATATTGAAACCGCACCGAGCCATTTCCCGGATATTTGTACAACTCATGAATATAAAGATAAAATGAGTACCATTGCCAATGCGCAAAAAGCCGGCATCCGCGTGTGCTCCGGCGGTATCTTCGGTTTAAACGAAACCTTAGAACAACGTGTAGAAATGGCATTTGAACTAAAACGTCTCGGTATTGATTCCGTGCCGCTTAACATTTTAAATCCGATTAAGAATACACCGTTTGAACACAACAAGCCTTTGGCTCCCTTGGAAATTCTCCGTACATTTGCGGTATTCCGTTTCATTTTGCCAAATGCTCAGATTCGTACTGCCGGTGGTCGCGAAGTAAACCTCCGTGATTTACAGGCCTTAGCTCTTACCGGTGGCTTGAACGGCATCATGGTCGGTGGCTATTTGACAACCGGAGGCCGTTCCCCGTTAGAAGATCTTCGTATGCTAGATGATCTTCGTTTATCTCGCACAGCACCGCAGGTATAAAACGATACACTACATTTAAATGCACTAGTGATAAACATACTCCTATGCTTGTCCTCTAGTATGTATTACACAACTTCGCGGCTATATTAGCCATTTACTATAATTGTTTGAATGCTCTTTCCCCGTCTATGTGATGCGTAGGCGGGGAACCCCTTTTATGAATTAATTTTTGAAATTATATATTGCGTAATATTAATTATGATAAAAGGACCGATAGCCTTTGGTAGCATCGGTCCTTTCATTATGCCTTTATTTTATTGCCTTATATGTAAATTACTGATATTATCGATCCTATAGTCATTATAAGATAGAACGGTAAATCGTCTTAATATCCTCTACAGATGTATCTCTCGGATTACCCGGAGTACATACATCTGCAAAAGCAGATTGCGCCAAAAATTCAATGTCGTCTTCTTTTACGCCAGCCTCAGCCAAACTCTTAGGAATCTCTACATCATCTGCCAGCTTCTGAATAGCTTCAATGGCTGCTTCACGGTATTCTGCTTCGCTCATAGTATCTACACCATCTACTCCCATAGCCCGAGCGATTTCACGATACTTACTTCCTGTTGCGGGCGCATTATATTGTAATACCGCGGTAAGCATCATTGCACATGCCTTACCATGAGGAATATCATATACAGCACTCAAAGGATGTGCCATCGAGTGAACAATACCAAGGCCTACATTGGAAAAGCCCATTCCTGCAATGTATTGTCCCAATGCCATTTCTTCGCGAGCCTTAGGGTCGCCTGCTACGGCCGCACGCAAAGAACGTCCAATAATTTCGATGGCCTTTAAATGCATCATATCTGTCATTTCCCAGGCACCCTTCGTAATATAACCCTCTACCGCATGTACCAAAGCATCCATCCCGGTAGACGCACATAATCCCTTTGGCATACCCATAGACATATCCGGATCAACAATCGCTACTATCGGAATATCATGCGGATCTGCGCAAACAAATTTGCGTTGCTTTTCCTCATCAGTAATAACATAATTAATAGTTACTTCTGCCGCTGTCCCCGATGTTGTCGTCACAGCAATAATAGGCAAACATTTATGCTTTGTATTGGCAACCCCTTCAAGACTTCTTACATCTTCGAATTCAGGGTTAGTCATAATAATAGCTATTGCCTTACTGGTATCGATCGTACTGCCACCGCCAATAGCTACGATACAATCCGCCGCTGCTTTTTTACAAGCAGCTACTCCGTCCTGTACATTTTTTACTGTCGGATTTGGCTTTAACTCATCGAAAATTTCATAGTCAACCTTAGCTTCCTCCAATAACTTCGTTACTTTCGTAGCTACACCAAATCGGATTAGGTCTTTATCAGTAGTCACCAGCACCTTCTTCAGATTATTAGCCTTTAGCTCATCTACAATTTTATTAATCGCACCAAATCCAAAATAGGATGTTTCATTTAAAATCATACGATTAACCATGATATAACCCCTCCATTACAATAATGCCTTTGTAAACCATGACACCAGTTTCTTATTTATTACGACTCTATTATATCACTTTTCAACATGATTCACATGTCATTTATATATAATAGATAAAATAGTGATATTTACCATTTAAAAAACTATTTTTATGCTAAAACTCCCACCAGGACATTAGCTGAACCTAATCTCCTGATGGGAGTTTTTCGCATATATTCTACTGTACTCTATTACATATTACACCACGTATTTACATGGCATATTCTTCACAGGTACTATAATTTTTATTTAAATACTTCTTCCAATACGATGGTCTGATTACGATTAGGACCTACAGATACAATGCCCAGTTTAACACCGGTTACTTCCGCAATACGTTCTACATAACGGCGTGCTGCTTCCGGCAATTCTTCATACGTACGAATTCCGCTGATATCTGTCTGCCATCCCGGTAAGGTTTCATATACCGGTTCACAAGCCTCCAATTCCTTAAGACTGGCCGGGAATCCTTTAACTTCTTGACCATTCTTCGTATAACCGACGCAGATTTTAACTTCCGGCAACTGATCCAAGATATCCAGGCGCGTAATAGCCAAATAATCAAGACTATTCAAATCAGCTGCATAGCTTACTACCTTCAAATCAAGCCAGCCGGTACGACGCGGACGTCCCGTTACGGTACCGAACTCATGACCGGTTTCACGGAGATAATCACCGGTTTCATCCAATAATTCAGATGGGAACGGACCCGCGCCTACGCGAGTAGAATACGCTTTTACAACGCCTACAATATTATTTAAATAATTAGGTCCTACACCGGAACCTACGGAGGCACCACCGGCCACCGGATGTGAACTGGTTACAAATGGATAGGTACCGTGGTCAAGATCAAGCATAGTAGCCTGTGCTCCTTCAAACAATACCTTTTTACCACTTTTCACGGCATCCACTACAGTGAAGTTAGTATCAGTTACATACGGACGTAACTTTTCAGCATAGCCCAAGTAGTCCTTTAAAATGGTGTCATAATCAACAGGATCTACGCCATACACTGCTGTTAGCATCTTGTTCTTTATTTTCACATTATAAGCTAACTTTTCCTTAAATACGTCTTCATCCATTAAATCACAAATACGGATGCCTACGCGATTTACTTTATCCGCATAGCAAGGGCCAATCCCGTTCTTTGTCGTACCGATTTTAAGATCTCCCTTGGACAATTCTTCTGCTTCATCAAGACGATTATGATATGGCAAAATTACATGAGCACGGTCGGAAATCTGAAGAGACTTAGCACTTTTACCTTCCTTTTCCAGATTGGCGATTTCACCTAACAACACCTTCGGATCTACCACAACACCGGAACCAATAACATTTGTTTTACCATCATATAAAATACCGCTTGGAAGCAAGCGCAATGCGAATGCTTTATCATCAACCACAACGGTGTGACCTGCATTATTACCACCTTGACTGCGAACAACAAACTCTGCCTGTTCTGCTAAATAGTCAACGATTTTACCTTTACCTTCATCACCCCACTGGGTGCCGATTACCATACTGGTTGCCATACGTTTAACCCTCCATTTCACGCAGTCCTTACCATACTGCCGTGCTTTTACACTTCATTATAACACATTTATATCATTCTCGACATCTGATTATTAATCGCTTATCACGGATTCTTCTAAGTCTATTGCCATGCACTTTCTCATTAACTCTTCCGAAACACCCTATCTATTTTTTCGTTATATTATCCAGCGCTCTCTAACACTCTGACGTATTTGCCTCTAACTACTCAGGACTCCTATAAATATCATTATTATATTTTCTGAATACTCCTGTTTTCATAGCTATTTTTATAAGTAAGTGCTATGATGTACGTAGTTGTATACTTGAGGCGTACAAGCTGTTATAAAAAAGGAGATGTATACTATGGACTTGTATGTAGGCCTTCAAATCATCATTGTATTGGTCGCTATCTTTCTTGGTGTCCGCCTTGGCGGCATGGGGATTGGCTATGCCGGCGGTCTCGGTGTTGTCTTCCTCACGTTGGGCATGGGCATGAACCCAGGACAAATTCCTTGGGATGTTATCCTCATCATTATGTCGGCCATTGCCGCTATCTGTGCATTACAACTGGCCGGTGGCTTAGGCTATCTCGTCGGCGTAGCAGAACGAATTTTGCGCAGCAATCCTAAGCATATTAATTATTTAGCACCAACAGTTACTTATGTACTGACTCTATTGGCGGGGACCGGTCATACAGCCTTCTCTATGATTCCGGTTATTGTCGAAGTATCTAAAAGTGAAAACATCAAACCGTCCGTCCCATTGTCTATTGCCGTTGTTGCTAGCCAAATTGGCATTACCGCCAGTCCGGTCAGTGCAGCTGTTATTGCAATGAGCGGTTTCTTGGAACCCTATGGTGTATCCTATCCGATGCTTCTTGCTATTTGTATTCCTACCACCTATGCCGCTTGCATGATTACGGCATTCATTATGTCTACCTTCCTGTCTACTACTCTTTCCGATGATCCGGTATACCAAGAACGCTTGGCCCACGGCTATGTAATGCCACCGAAATCGGAAAGCGCCTACCAAGAATTACCGGCAACCGCTAAACGCTCCGTGCTGATTTTTCTTATCGGCATCATCGCCATCGTCGCATATGCAACAGCAATTTCCAATAACCTTGCTTGGATTCATCCGGTCATTCTTGGTCGTAATGATGCTATCGTAGGCTTTATGATGGCTATTGCAACAGCAATTACCCTATTCTGCCACATTGACACAGCTCGTCTTGTAGAAATGAGCACCTTTAAATCCGGTTTATCCGCCTGCGTCTGTGTCTTAGGCGTTGCTTGGTTAGGCGATACCTTTGTAAAAGGACATATTCCCGAAATAAAAACCCTAGCGACCCAACTGGTATTGGCTTACCCGTTCTTATTGGCGGTAGCCCTTTTCTTTGCCAGCATGCTTCTCTACTCACAGGCAGCGACCACACAAGCTTTGATTCCAACAGTAATCTTAGCTATGGGCATTACTGCTAACGACACTTCGGGACTGACTATCATCATCGCATCCTTCTCCGCTGTATCCGCATTGTTTGTCCTTCCGACGTACCCGACTTTGCTTGGAGCAGTAGAGATGGATGATACCGGTAGCACACGAATCGGAAAATATATCTTTAATCATCCATTCTTCTTTCCCGGTGTAGTAACAATCGTAATCGCCGTAGCCTTAGGCTTCGTCGTAGCACCGATGCTATTGCCGTAATAAATGTTTCTAGATATCCTTGCAAAGCACAAACGCATGCGAATATATCTAAACGCATCATTACATATTTGCTGGTTGTATTTATTGATTGCATATCTATTGATTACGTATCTATTGGATATGTATCTATCAGTTACGTATCTGTTGATTATATGTCTAACCTTGCAACCAATTATCCCATGGCATGTAATGCCCCTATCCTAAAAATGTTAATATAAAAAAGGATGACCCTACGGTCATCCTTTTTATTACCTTACTCACGACTATCAAATGATAATTATAAACCGAAACGCCCCATAATCGTGTCCACATGTTTCAACATAGCGTGAGGATCAAAGCAAGCTTCAATTTCTTCATCGGTTAAATACTTCTTAATATCTTCGTCACTCTTCAAACCGGCTAAGAAGTCCTTGCCTTCCAACCAACGAGCCATAGCATGACGCTGTACCCAACGATATGCATTATCGCGGAATGCTCCTTTATCAACAAGCGCCGTCAACACGCGCTGACTGAAAATAAGCCCACCGGTCAATTCCAAATTCTTCTTCATATTTTCCGGATATACTAATAACTTATCGATTACGCGCGTTACCAAATGAAGCATATAATCCAAAGTAATCGTGCTATCCGGCAAGATTACACGTTCTACAGAACTATGAGAAATGTCTCGTTCATGCCAAAGCGCTACATCTTCCAAAGCTGCCTGTGCATTACCGCGCAGCACACGAGCCAAACCGCAAATGCGTTCACATGTAATCGGATTACGTTTGTGTGGCATAGCGGAAGAACCCTTCTGTTTCGGGCTGAAATATTCTTCTGCTTCACGTACTTCCGTACGTTGTAAATGACGAATTTCCAAAGCAATCTTGTCCAGTGTGCTACCAATGATAGCAATGGTGCTACACAATTCCGCATGACGATCGCGTTGCACTACCTGTGTAGCAATTTTTACCGGTTCAAGACCTAGTTTTTCGCATACATATTTTTCAACAAACGGATCAACTACTGAATACGTACCTACTGCTCCGGATAATTTACCTACTGCAACATTTTTCTTGGCATGTTCCAATCGTTCAATATCACGTTCAATTTCTGCCATCCATAAGCACATTTTAAGACCGAAAGTTGTCGGTTCCCCATGAATGCCATGAGTACGACCTACCATCGGTGTATATTTAAATTCCACAGCACGACGACGAAGTACATCATGGAACTTATGCAAGTCTGCTAACAAAATATCACATGCTTGCTTCATCATATACCCCAATGCTGTATCTTTTACATCTGTAGAGGTCAATCCAAGATGAATGTATTTCGCTTCTTCGCCTACGTGTTCACCTACTGCTGTTACGAAGGAGATGATATCATGGTTTGTTTCCTTCTCGATTTCATGAATACGTTCCACTTCAAAATCGGCTTTCTCGCGAATTACCTTAGCCGCTTCCTTAGGAATCACACCTAACTCTGCCTGTGCTTCACAAGCCAAAATTTCTACTTGAAGCATCGTATCGAACTCATTACGTTCACTCCAGATATGCCCCATTTCTTCTCTCGTATATCTTGCGATCATGCCGATTCTCTCCTCCTGTGAAAGACTGTACTTATAATTCCGCTATAATAATAACATAGGACTTATACAGGGTCAATATAAACATCCGAACATTCAAATTAATATAACCAAAAATCATTCGGATATTATTATCAACTTACTTTTGAACTCTATCGCGAAGTACAACAAAAAGCCCGTTAGGGCTACGAGAACTACTTCATGCTAAATAAGCTTCGTATTCTCTATAAATTCCTAACGGGCTTTTACCGTTTTACATTATATAACTATGCACCGATGAAACGGTTTAAAGCAGCAGTACTGGTCATATGACGTTTGGTCATTCCCAATTCAGCCGGGCTGATGCCCAATGCCA
>Cam_p2__coassemble_1197_pt1 | contig 25078 bp, 20 predicted proteins | sample Cam_p2__metabat2_low_PE_032 | metagenome-assembled genome bin Cam_p2 | reverse complement strand
TTCTACGCAAACTATGCGACTCTTCTTGCATTCTATGATACTTGTAAACTCTCGGTAGGGAGCAATGCTGGAAGGGGGAGTGTCTTGCGAATTCCTCTCCCTCTCCCAACATAAAAATAGTAGTGTAATAAAAGTAGATAAGAGAAAAAGAGAGCGGTTACCGTGTGCAGAAGGAATTCGCAAGACCTGATTTCCAGCACGGTAACCGCTCTCTTTTCTTTTCCCCATATTTTATTAACCATACTACTATTTTTTATGTTATAATTTCTATAGAAGTTTTGCGTATACTCCATATGTTTTTCGATTATACGCAAGGCGATAAGTAGGAATAAGAGTGATCATACTACAATCGATTACTCACTAGAATGGAGATAATATGACTCTAGTAGGAGTTTGGATCAATGGGCTGGCCATTGTGGCGGCCGGGGTATTGGGCAGTCGTTGTAAGCGCGGCTTGCCGGAGCGAATCAAAGAACGACTGATGGCGGCGTTAGCGCTGTGCTTGTTATATATTGGCATTGGCGGGATCAATGCGGATATGAATTTAATGGTGCTGACGATTTCCGTCACTGCCGGGGCGCTTATCGGCGAATGGCTGGAGATTGAGTATCGTATGGGCGAAGCCTGTCGCTGGTTGCAGCGAATGGGTCGCCGTTTATTCGGCCAACAAGAGACCGGCGACGATACGGACGGGTTCGTGGTAAGCACGCTCATCGTTTGCGCCGGAGCCATGTCGATTGTCGGCGGCATTGAAAGCGGGACACAAGGCACGTACACGACATACTTGGTGAAATCCTGTATGGACTTTGTGGTTATTTTTATGTTGGCCTCTACGAAGGGAAGCAGCTGCGCTTTAGCGGGGATTTCCGTATTTGTCTATCAGCTGCTCATTACCGTATCGGCCGGTTATATTGCGCAGATTGTAACGCCGGCCATCATTACTGAAATGGCAGAAATCGGAGCGCTGCTTATTCTGGCGATTGCCATGAACCTGTTACATATTACAAAGCTCAGTGTGGGCAATTTAATCGTGGCTCCGTACATTCCCATCGTGCTGTACTTGCTGCATATGTGGCAGTCATAGCAGAGGGGACGCTGCAAGAGAATACGTATTCAAGAATATATGAATTCTAAAGAGTACGAATAAGAGAAATAAGAGGAGGCATAGCTATGAATTACGAGAAGTTATATATTGACGGTGCTTGGGTGGACGCGCACGGCACGGGACGCATTGACGTAGAAAACCCGGCGACCATGCAAGTCATCGCCAAAGTACCAGCCGGTGATAGCGAAGATGTGGCACGTGCGGCGGAAGCGGCCAAGCGGGCCTTTCCGTTGTGGGCAGCCACGCCGATGGAAGAACGCATTCGCTATATGAAGGACATGCTGGTGCAGTTCGAAGGCTTGCGAGATACCTTTGTGGATACCATCGTCAGCGAATTGGGATCGTCGGTGACATTTACCGAATCCGTACAGGTGGATTACCAATATACCCGAACCCGGTCCTTCATCGAATTGGCAGAGACCTTACCGCTGGTAGAGAAATTGCCGAACTCTACGGTGTATCGCGATCCGGTGGGCGTGGTAGCGTGCATCACCCCGTGGAATTATCCGTTGGGACAGATTGTGCAGAAGGTAATGCCGGCTATTTTGACGGGCAACACGGTGGTGTTAAAACCGAGTCAGCACACACCGCTGACGGCGTATTGGCTGATGGAAGCGTTCCATCGCGCTGGGTTCCCGAACGGTGTGATCAACATGGTCACCGGTCGCGGCGGCGAAGTGGGCAATGCTATGTGCGACGATCCGCACATTGATATGGTATCCTTCACGGGATCCACCGCAGCGGGGCGCACCGTTTCGCAACGGGCCTTGGGCGGCTTGAAACGCATCAGTATGGAACTGGGCGGTAAATCACCGTGCGTGATTTTACCCAGTGCCGATTATGAAGCCGCCATCCGCGCTTGCTTTAACACGATTTTCTTTAATGCCGGACAAACCTGTACGGCGCAGTCGCGCCTGTTGATTCCTCGCCAATCCAAGGCGGCGTTGGAAGCGTTGATGCTGGAAATCATCGGTGAATACACCGTAGGCGATCCGACGAATCGCAGCTCCGTCATCGGCACGGTAGCATCCAAGCAGCAGTTTACGACAATTTCCGAATACATTGCCAAGGGCAAGGAAGAAGGGGCGGTGCTCCTTTACGGTGACGAACCGGTGGCACCGGACTGCGGCTATTATGTGGATCCGGTCATTTTCACCAATGTAACGAACGACATGACCATAGCCCGCGAAGAAATCTTCGGGCCCGTACTGTGCGTCATCCCTTACGATTCCGTGGAAGAGGCGGTGCGCATTGCCAACGATACGCCGTACGGTCTCAGTGGTGCCGTGTGGGGCATGAAGGACGAAGCCATTGCGGTGGCTCGTCACATTCGCACGGGCAATGTATTTATCAATGACGGACCGCGCGATGTGGAAGCGCCCTTCGGCGGATTTAAATCCAGCGGTATCGGCCGTGAAGGCGGACGGGATGGATTGCTGGAATTTACGGAACCACAGGCCCTGTTCGATAACGGACATTAATAGCGTTCGGTACATGGGGACACGTCTGTAAGGCGAAACGTACAGCCGACCGTAGGCTGCCAGTGAAGGTAATAGGTAGTTGACGGGTGCGCTACCGATGAAGGATACCATGCAGCTGACGGATAAGCTATCGGTGAAGGGTAACGTGTGGCATCCGTGAAGTAAACCGTGTAACCATTGTTACATAGATAAATTTTATAGGGGATATATGCAATAATTTTCATTGTCAATATCCCCTTTTGTCATATAAAATATATGGTGAAGTCATAGTAACGACTGTCTAACGGGAGGTAGTGTTGGGGCAGCCAGGTGAGAAAGGATGTGACAAGTATGCGTGAATACCGTTGTGATACGGAACGAATTAAACGAATGTACAAGGATATCGCGGTAGCCGTAAGCGAAGCGATTCAGTACAAAGATATTAATGTATATGACAAGATTCAGCTTGTCGTGATTGATGATGTAGTAACGGATTGGTACGGGCCGGATGCGTTTACCGGCAAGAGACCGGTACCGCCGGGAGATAGCTTGGCACGAGAATTTTATGAAGCGCGTTACGAATATGAAAAGCGTTTCTTTGAAGAGTCCAGCACATCGCATGCCGTGTCCTTAGCGTTGTTAAAGGGAACGGTAGAGGCGACGGAGCAGGATATGTTGGCCCATGTGCTGACGGATTCGGAAGCAGCGCGGCTGTGGGGCGTAGGTCTTACGGCGGTCATTCGCGCGTGCCAATCGGGCAAGGGCGATGAGCATAGCTTCCGCCCGACGGAATGCCGCGACAGCATGGGCACGTGGCTCGTCACGGAAGCGGCGATGAATCGCGTGTTCGGTAAACGGCGCTCCGTGTATGACGGTGAACGACCGTACCTGACGGACATGGCCGTGGAAGAAGCGGGCGCGTTGCTTCGCCGGTTGTCGCCGGATGAATACATGCCGCTCTTAAAAAAGGCGTGCGACGATTTGGAAAACGGCAAGGAAAAACAGCTCGTCGACGATCTGGCGGCGCTGGGTGCCATCACCGGGGTAGCGTTACAAACGGTAACGTACCTGCGGGATAATTTTGAAGCGAACAGTAAATTATTCTGGGACTTCCTGGAAGTATTGGTAACCGCCGATGAAACGCGGCGTGCCGAAGGCGCTATGTGGGACGGTGTTTCCTTACAGCTGTTGCGCGTGGCTCCGACGGTGACGACACCGACGACGGATAACGAATTACTGGACGCGTACGACGAAGCCGTTCTTGATGAACATGGCTTCCGGGCAGAAGTAAAAGAACGCCAAGGACAACACTATGATGACGGTAAGGTGGATGAACAAGGACTTACCGACGATATCAGCTATGAAGAATTGATGTCGAAGGTCGTAGACAGTGACTTGAGTGATTTAATCAAAAAATAATTTATGTATGTGAAGGCCCGTAGGGGATACTAGGAAGCCTGCTGACGCAAAGGCGTTCTACGTATCCCCTACGGGCCTTTCTTTCTATATATAAACATTTTCTGATTGAGGGGGAGGGGAGAGAGTGCTGACGCAACGATATACCACATGTATGCATTATCCGTATACGTCCGCATCGTTTTCTAGTTGAAATTTTTATGAAGATATGAAAAAATGTATTCATAAAAAACTTACTTAAAAACTTAATAAAATATTTAAGTGGATAGTAAGTATCGTAGAGAGTATTGTCGGTACCGTAGATAGTATGGTAGCCATGAAAGGAAGTTGTCAGTATGTCAGAGTTGCGGTGGAATCCGTTGTTAAGGACCTGGACGATGGTGGCGTCGAATCGCAAGCATCGCCCGACGATGCCGAGGGATTGGTGTCCCTTTTGCCCCGGCGAAGGAAAGAAGGTGCCGGAGCATTTTACCGTGTATGCCTACGATAATGACTTTCCCGCACTGACCACATCGCCGGATGTTCCCTATGCGGATAGCACGGGATTTTATATGAGCGCGGAGAATTACGGCAAGTGCGAAGTGATATTATATTCGCCGGAGCACACGGCGAAGTTTTACGAGCTGTCCATTGATCACATTGACGAATTGCTGGCGCTTATCAGCGAACGCTGCGACGTATTGGCGGCGGACGAACGCATTAAATATGTGTACCCCTTTGAAAATAAAGGCGAAGCCGTCGGGGTGACCATGCCGCATCCGCACGGGCAGCTGTACGGGTATCCCTTCGTGCCGCAAAAGCTTGAAGTCGAATTGGCATCGGCGAAGGCGTATCACGCCGACCATGACGGACATTGCCTATTCTGCGACATGAACCATGCGGAGCTGACCGCTAAGGAACGCATCGTCGCGGAGAATGACAGCTTCCTCGGGTACATTCCGTTTTTCACGGATTATCCGTACGGCGTATTCATTGTGGCTAAGCGGCACATGGGCTATCTTAGCGAATGCACGGCAAAGGAACGCCGGGATCTGGCGGAGATGCTTAAATATCTGACAAAGGCCTTTGATGCCTTGTTCGATGCACCGTTCCCGTACATGATGGTCTATCATCAACGACCGGTGAACAGTGAGGCCTATGCGGATTCCGACGAGTACTTTCATTTTCATATCGAGTTCTATCCGCCTTTCAGAGAGGCAAATAAAATTAAGTATTACGCGTCCTCGGAAATGGGGGCGTGGGCAGCGGCCAACACCAGTGCGGTGGAAGAAACGGCACCGGTGCTGAAGCGGCTGTACACACAGGCAAAAGAGGGAGAGTAGTCATGACGAAAGATGAATTGACAGCACGATTTGTGGCACAGTTTGGTGAAAGCACGGAGTCGGTGTGCTGTTATTTTGCACCGGGGCGCGTTAACATCATCGGCGAGCATCAGGATTATAACGGCGGTCACGTGTTCCCGGCGGCGTTGACCGTAGGCATTTGGGGTGCCATGCGGGTGCGTTCGGACAAGAAGGTGCGCCTTTTTTCGGAGAACATGGACACCACGGTAGAGGTGGATTTGTCGGCGCCCCTTCGCTATGAAGCCGAGAGGGATTGGGCGAACTATCCGCTGGGCATCATCGACTATGTACAGAACGATGGGCACGACATGCCGGGGATGGATCTCTATTTTGTAGGCAATCTGCCGGCCGGAGCCGGTCTATCCTCGTCGGCGTGCATTCTCGATTTGACGGGATACATGCTATGGGATTATCTGGGCGTGCCGCTGGATATGACGAAGCTGGCGGAGATGGCGCAGCAAGTAGAATATAATTTTGTCGGCGTCAAGGTGGGCATTATGGATCAGTTCGCCATCAGTCAAGGCAAGGCAGGCCATGGGGTGCTGCTGGATTGCACGACAATGAATTATGAATTGGTTCCGCTTAATTGGGGCGACTACCGGTTGATCATTATGAACACCAATAAAAAGCGGGGTCTGGTGGATTCGAAATTTAACGAACGCAAAGGCGAATGCGATGCGGCGCTGGCGGAGATTCAAAAGCACTATCCACTGACGGCGTTGTCCTTGGCGAAGGAAAGCGATTTGGCGTACATTGCGGACGAGGTACTGCGACGCAGAGCCCGTCATGCCCTGACGGAGAACCTACGAGTGCTGCGCTTTATGGACGCATTGCGCGCCGGTGATATCAACGAAATCGCAGACATCTTAACGGCATCGCACACGTCGTTGCAACAGGATTATGAAGTCAGCGGTAAGGAGCTGGACACGATTGTGACCATTGCACGGCAGCAACCGGGCTGCTTGGCATCGCGTATGACCGGTGCCGGCTTTGGGGGCTGTGCCATTGCACTGGTAGAAACGGCGCAGGTAGATGCTTTCAAGGAAGCGGTAACCACAGCTTATACAAAGGCCATCGGAACGGAGCCCAGTATGTATGAAGCGGAAATTGGTGACGGCGTACACGCGCTGTCCTAGAAAGGTCGGGGTAGGATGCCGAGGCAGCAGTTGAACAATGATGAAATTATACTGAACTATATACGGCGCAACGGGCCGGTATCGAAGGCAAGCATTGCGCGCAATACGGGCATTACAGCGCCGACGGTGACGAATATCTGTAATGCATTGATGGAGAAAGATCTGATTTACATGGATCGCGAGGAGCGATCGCCCGTAGGCAGACCGTCCATGCTGCTGCGCTTTAACGAGCATACGGAAACGATGATGGTCATCCACATCCGTACCTATGCGTTGCTGTTTTATGTGGTCACCGCAGGCGGCACCATTTTACATCGCCGTCAGCAGTCCAGCATCGGCATGGGGCGCGATGAAATTATGAACAGCATTTATCGGGAAGTGGCGGTTACCTTGGAGGACGCCCGCTTTACCATCAGCTGTTTGGGTCTCGTTATGCGCGGTCCCGTCGATTCGGTGAAGGGCATTTCCGTGTACTCGCCGCATGCGAAATGGAATAATGTGCCCTTTAAATATATGTTGGAGGAACGTTTTCGCTTGCCCGTGTTCCTGGACAATGATGTACGCTGCTTGTCTACCGGCGAATATTATTACGGCAGCGGCAAGGGCATTGAAAGCTTGGTGGTGCTAAAGTTTAGCTACGGTCTCGGGTCGGCCCTGTTGTATCAAGGCTCCTTGTTCCGCGGCTTTAACGAAAGCGCCGGTGAAATCGGTCACACCATCGTGCCCTGTGACAACGGTCAGCGGTATACGACGCTGGAGGAAGTGGCGTCGGAAACGGCCATTCGCAATTATGTGTTGCAGCAAATCAAAGCCGGACGTCCTTGTGCGGTGGCAGACTCGCCGGAGGTCAATCGCGATGCCTTTCGCATTGAGCCGATTTACGAGGCAGCGGTCAAAGGCGATGCGGTGTGTTTGGAAGCGTTGCAACGGGTGGGCAACTACCTGGGGGCGACGCTGGCCAACATCAGCAATCTCATCAATCCGGAGCGGATTGTGCTGAGCAGTGCCCTCGGTGAAGCGGTGACGATTATGGAGCCGATCCTGCGGGATATGATCGAGAAGCACGTGTATAAATCGCGCCCGGTGGATGTGGTGTATTCCGGTAACGGCGTGCATTACACCTTGCTGGGTATGGTAGACATCATGGGTGCCGAACGGGCCGCTACGGCATGGCTCGTCTGATATGGTAGAAGCGCCGACATAGTATACGGTATGGCGAAGAATAGATTCTACGGTTTCTTTTTAAAGGAGGAGTTTCTTGTGAAAAAGTCATGGAAAGCAGCGATGTTAGCCACCTTGGCGGTAGGCACGTTTGTACTGGGCGGCTGCGGCGGCAGTGGTAGCGGCAGCGGCGAATTACCGCAAATCGGTGTAGCCATCTACAAATTCGACGACACCTTTATGAGCGGTGTGCGCGCTCGCATCGACGCCGACGCGAAAGGAAAGGCAAAGGTAGACATTGTGGACAGCCAGAACTCGCAGCCGACGCAGAACGAAAAGATTGACCTTTTCATCAACAAAAAGTACAAGGCCATCGGTGTTAACGTAGTGGACCGCACCGCCGCCGGCGTACTCATCGACAAGGCGAAGAATGCTAACATTCCCATGGTATTCATGAACCGCGAACCGCTGAAGGAAGATATGGCGAAGTGGGACAAGGTATACTATGTAGGCGCTAAAGCGGAACAAAGCGGTGAAATGCAGGGCAAGATCCTGTCGGATTATTTCAAAAAGCATCCGGAAGCCTATAAGAGCGGCGACAAGGTGATGCACTATGTAATGATCACCGGCGAGCCGGGCCATCAGGATGCGGTGCTTCGCAGTCAGCACGTTATCGAATCCTTGAAGAAGGAAGGCATACAGGTGCAGGAATTGGCGCAGGACACCGGCATGTGGGATCGCGTAAAGGGTCAGGAAAAGATGGCCGCCTTCCTCAGCCGTTTCGGCGACAAGATTGATGCGGTTATCTGCAACAACGACGACATGGCCTTAGGGGCCATCGAAGCCTTGAAGGCAGCCGGTTACTTCCAAAACGGTAAGTACATTCCGGTTGTCGGCGTAGATGCGACGGCACCGGCGGTGCAGGCACTAAAAGACGGCACCTTGCTCGGTACGGTACTGAACAACGCCAAGAAACAAGGCGATGCAGTATTCAATCTGTCCTTAGTCCTCGCTAAAGGCGAAACGCCGACGAAGGACAATGTAGGCTTTGACATCGTTGACGGTAAGTACATTTGGGTACCCTACGAAATCGTAACGAAGGACAATGCAGATAAGATTTTAGGCGATAAATAATCGCCGGCGGCTTCATGGCAGGAGGCAGTTTGCTTCCTGCCCATGAGGTACAGACCTGCCGTTAAGGCAATAGTAGAAAGGGAGAACCAAGCATGAGTGAGTATATTTTGGAGATGCAGCACATCACAAAAACCTTTCCCGGTGTGAAAGCACTGAACGATGTATCTCTCAAACTCCGCCCGGGTACCGTGCATGCCCTGATGGGTGAAAACGGCGCCGGGAAATCGACATTGATGAAGTGCCTTTTTGGTATTTATACACAAGACGAAGGGACCATCGTTGTAAACGGTGAGCCCGTGACTATCTCCGATTCGCGGACGGCGCTGGACATGGGCATCTCCATGATTCATCAGGAGCTGTACCCGGTATTGCAGCGCAATGTAATGGAAAATTTATGGCTCGGACGCTTTCCGGTAAAGCGCTTCGGCCCGTTATCCTTTGTGGATCATAAAAAGATGAAGGAAGATACGATGAAGCTATTCGAGGAAATCGACGTGGACATCGACCCGGAGGAACTGGCCGGTCATCTGTCGGTATCGAAGCTGCAGAGTATCGAGATTGCCAAAGCCGTGTCCCACAAGGCGCGGATTATCGTTATGGATGAGCCCACCTCGTCGCTAACCAGCGATGAAGTAGAGCACCTGTTCAAGATCATTAACAATCTGAAAGCCAAAGGTGTGGCCATCATCTATATTTCTCATAAAATGGAAGAAATCCTCCGCATAGCCGATGAAGTGACGATTATGCGCGACGGTAACTATATAGGTACCTGGCCGTCCGAAGAATTGACGACGGACTTAATTATTAAACGCATGGTAGGCCGTGAAATGACGCAGCTGTTCCCGGAGAAAACGAATACCCCCGGCGAGGAGCTGCTCCGCGCGGAAGGGCTGACATCGGTGCGGGAGAACTCCTTTAAGGATGTGAGCTTTACCTTGCGCAAAGGGGAGATTCTCGGCGTCGGCGGCCTCGTAGGGGCGCAGCGCACAGAGGTCATCGAAGCCTTGTTCGGACTGCGCCATTTAGCGAAGGGAAAGATTTTCTTACACGGTGAGGAGATTACCATCAAAAGCCCGCGGGATGCGAAGAAGCATCGCATTGCCCTTCTTACGGAAGAACGACGGGCCACGGGTATTTTCCCCATGCTGAACATCGTGGACAACAATACGATGGCATCCATGAAAAAATACCGCAACAAGGCGGGGCTCCTTAACGATCGGCTTCGCGAGCTGGATACGAAGGACGGCGTGTCGTCGCTGCGCATCAAAACGCCGGATACGCATACGCGCATTCAATCCTTGTCCGGCGGCAATCAGCAGAAGGTGTTGATTTCGCGGTGGCTGAACACGGAGCCGGATATTTTACTGTTAGATGAACCTACGCGCGGTATTGATGTAGGGGCTAAGTACGAAATTTACACGATTATCAATCGATTGGCCAGCGAAGGGAAAAGCGTGATTATGATTTCCTCGGAAATGGCGGAGCTCCTCGGCATGAGCGATCGCATCATGGTCATGAGTAACGGCCTGATGGAAGGTATTATCGATGCGTCGGAAGCCACCGAGGAACGCATCATGGAGCTGGCTACAGCCGGTCTGGTATAGGAGGGTTAGCATGAACGGCAAAAGTATAAGTAAGTTTATGACGCAAAACGCGATTTATATCGTACTTGTCGTCCTCGTTGCGGCTATTTCCATATATAGCCCGAATTTCTTGTCCTTCACCAGTATGAGGGATATTTTGATTCAGTCGTCACCGCGTGTGATCATTGCCTTGGGATCGGCGATGATTTTGATTACCGCCGGCTGTGACCTTTCGGCCGGTCGCGTCGTAGGGCTTACGGCAGTGGTCTCCGCATCGCTGTCGCAGATGCCGAACTATCCGCATCCGTTCTTTGAACAGGTGCCGGACTTACCGCTGATCTTACCGATTCTGATCGCCATCGGCGTCGGTGCTTTAGTCGGACTCGTGTCCGGCCTTATCGTGGCGTATTTAAAAATTGTTCCTTTCATCGCCACCTTGGGCACCATGGTTATGACTTATGGCGTATGTTCGTTGTACTTTGACATGCCGCCCAATAATTCGCAGCCTATCGGCGGTCTTCGTCCGGAATTTACCGCCATCGGTACGGGCGCTGTCGACCTCGGTGTGATTTCCATACCGTACATCGTCATTATCGCCGCAGTGATCGCCCTCATTATGTATGTGGTATATAACAAGACGGTGCTGGGGAAAAACATGTTCGCCATCGGCGGCAATCCGCAGGCGGCGGTGGTATCCGGGATTAACGTAGCCACCACGCTGATTTGCATTTATGTGTTGGCCGGAGCCTTGTACGGCGTTGGCGGTATTTTGGAAGCAGCGCGCACCGGCGGTGCCACCAATAACTACGGTAACATGTACGAGCTCGATGCCATCGCCGCAGCCGTTGTAGGCGGCGTATCCGTTACCGGTGGTATCGGTACCGTGCCGGGGATCATCGCAGGTGTGCTTATTTTTACGGTAATCAACTACGGTCTTACCTTCGTGGGCATGGGGCCGTATTGGCAGCTTATTATTAAAGGGTTGATTATCGTAGTGGCGGTAGCGTTTGACGTGCGTAAGTATTTGGCGCGCAAGTAAAATAAATATAGTAAGAAGACAACAGCCGACATGGTGTGCTAGGAAGCCTGCTGACGCAAAGGCATTCTACGCACACCATGTCGGCTGTTTTGTTTAGGCTAATTTATTCTGCCGCGCGCCGTCTGCTTATGCACGGCAAATGCGGGGAAGGGAGAGGGGAAGTCTGCTGACGCAAAGGCGTTCTACACACACTGTGCCATCTTTTTTTATACCATTTACTTGCAGCTGACAAAGGGGGAGAGGGAGGCTGCTGCGCGCCGTCTGCTTACGCGCGGCAAATGCGGGAAGGGAGAGGGAAGTCTGCTGACGCAAAGGCATTCTACGCACACCATGTTGGCTGTTTTGTTTAGGCTAATTTATTCCGTTGCGCGCCGTCTGCTTACGCGCGGCAAATGTGGGGAAGGGAGAGGGGAAGGCGGCAGAGGTAAAGGCGAATAAAGGAAAAGCATCCAGCGATAGTTTTACTATCGGGTCTTGTAAAGAAGATCCGGGGTAGCTATCGTTGGGTGCTTTTTTATGTGAACGAGTGATGGATGCATGACAGAGGAAGGTGTAACGAGTGTATGGCACACGGCGTTGTAATGGATGTATGGTGCATGAAATATCGATGAATATTTTGTCGATAAAAATAAAATGATGCGTAGCAAAAGAATATTTTAAAAGAGAATTTAAAAAAATATTTCAAAAAAATAAAATTTTTTTGAAAAATGTGTTTACAAATTTACATCTGCTGGATGGTAATAAGTGAGGGGGAGAGGACCTAATTCATTTAGAGGAGGTATTTGTCCATGAATTTCATTGAGGAATTTAAAAAATTTGAGAATTGGTTGTTGGTGCACCCCAATGTATCGCCGTCAGCTAGGCTGGTTTGGCATTCGCTGCTTCATTACAACAATCTGTGCGGGTGGAAAGAGGAATTTGACTTATCCATGTCCGCCTTGCAGCTGAGCACGGGGCTTTCAGCGCCGACCATTCGCAAAGCCAGAGAGCAGTTACGCCTTATGGGGCGCATTGAATATAGAAAGGGAAGTATGGACCACTCGGCAGTATATCGGCTCAATCCGCTGGCCAGCTTTGGAGCCGCGTCGTCGGCGAAGGAACGGGCGATTGATGCGACTGCGGGGAAGGACGATTCTGAAAGAACTACTCAAAGGGCGCATGAAAGATCCAAGAAAAGCTCCAATGAAAGATCCCATGAAAGAACCGCTGAAGGAACCAATAAGGAAGCCGATACAAGAACCGATGAAAGAGCTTGCGAAAGCGTGAGCGAAACGAAGGACGAAAGACCTAAGGAAACGGCCATGGAAAGCACTATAGAAAGTACCATGGAAAGTACTACGGAAAGTACCATGGAAAGCCCTATGGAAAGCCCTACGGAAAGTACCATGGAAAGCCCTATGGAAAGCCCCATGGAAAGAACGGAGGAAAAAAGTGACGCAACTTTTTTAGCTAAACCTAAACAAGACAATACAAGACAATCTATCTCTAAAGAAAGTGTAAAGAAAGGTAGCGATGGTGTTCTTGAACAACCAACGGACAAGAGCAGTACGCAGTCCGCTGACGAGGACAAGCCCTTTGTGCCGCCAACGATAGAGATGGTGCGGGACTACTGCAAGGAGAAGGGCTATCATGTGGATCCGGAGATTTTCATGGCCTATTACGATTCCAAAGGCTGGGTAGTCGGCAAGGGGCCAATGAAGAGCTGGACTCGTGCCGTGGCGTACTGGGAACATTTGGACAAGAAGCGAGCCGCGGAAGCCAAGGAGCGGCAACGTCGCTATCGCCAACATAGCTATGGCACAAAGACGGACAGCTACCGAACGAGCGGACAAGGGCAGACCTCTTCGTCTGCGCCGGTGCGCAAATATCATTACGAGTAAGACGAATGGCAAGCAGCGAAGCCATCAGATACATGACGTCGGCAAAGTGATACGGCGAATGACCGACAGCGAAGTCATACGGCAAGTGACCGCCGGTGAAGTCATACGGCAAGTGACCGCCGGTGAAGTCATACGGCAGACGGCGGTCAATAAAGAAGTACCACCGAAGGAATGTCGGCACATAGGTACGGTAATGACGGTTAGCGAAGATTAGCGAAGAGAAAACCAAAGGAACGCTAACCGGTGGAAATGAAATCAACGGAGATGAACCCAATGAAGATAGAACCGATGCAACATATTTTGACAACGGCAGGTGCCATGGGTACGGGGGCGATGCCCGACGATAAGGGAATGGCGGATATATTTGCGAACGCGAAGAAGCGAATTGAAGACGCCTTGGCCCGTGAGCATGTGGTACTGGACGAAGCGGTGGCGAAGAACGACAACTACTTTTTGCGCCTTTTGGAATTTGCGGAAAGCAACGAGCATTGTACCTTTCACTGTCCGGGGCGCACGCACTGCGACAGCTCCATTAAGGGCTACACTGCGCGGATGGATGCTCATGGCTACATTTCGTATTGCAAGTGCAAGGCCGGCGATACGTATTGGGATATTTTTTCTACGTCCCAAACGAAGGCCTCCCACATTCCTGCGCTGTACCGACAGATGACACTGGCCAATTACAAGGAAACGGAGGACAACAAAAAGGCCCTGCGCTATGCGAAGGAGCTGTTGGCACAAGGAACGGCGGGGAAAGGGCTCTTCTTAACGGGCACCACGGGAACCGGCAAAACGCATTTGGCGGTGGCTACCTTGCAGGCGTGGATTGAGAACGGGCACAGCGGAGCCTTTTGCACGGTGCCGCTGTTGGTGGATCAGTTACGGGAGTGCATGGACGGAAACGACGGAAAGTCGGTGTATATGGATCGCTTGGCACGGGTGGATTTGTTGGTGCTTGACGACTTCGGCGCGGAGTACAGCACGGACTGGGTGCGGTCGCAGATGTGGCTCATCATCAATGCGCGCTATGCGGAGCATAAGCCGTTTATCATCACTTCCAATTTGCGATTGGAAGACATAGAAGCCGGTGGCGGTGTCCAGGGACAGCGCATTTGCAGCCGCATTGCCGGGCATTGTCATGTGTTGGAGTTGGGCGGTGCGGACAGACGGGTGACACCGTTGTTTTAGGTGAGGCCGACGGTCGTCGGTCGATGGCGATGATTGCCTTGGTCAATCGCTGAGGTAATCACCGCCGGTCAATCGTTAAGGTAATCACCGCCGGTCAATCGTTAAGGTAATCACCACCGGCCAGTTACTAAGGTAATCACCGCCGATCAATCGCTAAGGTAATCATTGCCGATAGCTGGAGGATTACCATTGATTGGTGATTACAATATTCATCATGATTTAATTGCGATTATGCTATAAAATGACATGTATGCATTGATGAAAAAAATAAATTGTGAAAAAAATAAATTTTTTTTTAAAAATGCGTTTACAAGTTTACATCTGCTGGATGGTAATAAGTGAGGGGGAGAGAGCAAAAAAAGAAGAGCCCGTCGGTGGGGGAAAAAGAAGGGCCAATCTGTCGCGGAAACGACGATGCAATCAGTCGAAAGAACGACGATTCAATCCGTCGGCAGAAAGACAATCCGGTCAGTCGGTAACAAGGAGATGATGCTGTGAAGTCAAATCACGGAAACGTGTTGCATAGTAATGTTGTAAGTTTGGATAGGAGCGTTAGCGAAGACAATGAAATCATCTGACAAAAAAGAAATGAATGTGCAGTTTGTTATTAATACGCAGGAAGAAGAAGCTACATGGGATACGGCTACGACACGGGACAGTGACATTCCGTGGGACGCGGATACGCTATGGGCGTATGTTAGCGTACAAGATGGGGCTATACCGGCCGTTGAGAATCTATGCAACACCTATAATCGCTGGGAAGCCATTGATAAACGAGATAATCGCTTGGTAGCGCTGGCGCAAGCCGGTGATACGGACGCCATGACAGAGCTGGCCCATCGCATGGGAATCAGCCGTCAGGCGGTGAGCCAACACCATGCGCGGTGTAAGAAAAAGCTTCGCTATTTATTGCTGGAAACGAAACTTTTTTAAAATAGGCGTTTACAAGTTTACATCTGCCGGATGGTAATAAGTGAGGGGGTGATGACAAAACGAAGACGGCTCAGCGTTGGTTACGAAAAGGAGATGGTCAGGGGGCGTTATAAAGGGAACCGGTCAGGGCCGCTTACAAAAGGACCGGTCAAAGGCCGCTTGCCAAAGGGAACGTATACGACGTTGCGTACGGAAAGGAGGTGAGTGCCGATGAAGTGGTTACGGAATATCAGTCACAGAAGGAGGTAGGCAGTGATAATCGGTACGGCCCGGCGAGGCCGGTTACGCAAGTTTAGAATTGTGAGTATTGTAAAGGTACGGCAAGGACAATGCTAAGGCAATGCCGATACTGATGCCAATACCAATGGCGATGGCAATGCCGATGATGGCAATAGGGATGCCGATAACGATGGCAATGTCAGAGTAATGCCGTACAGGGATGAAAAGGAGATTATACATATGATTAGTACACACCATAAAATTACCGACGTGATTAAAATGAATTTTACCGACGAAACGACGAAGATGTCTTTAAGCGTGCCTATCAGCGCGCCTAAGGAAGGTCTTACCTTAGAAGAGGTGGATGAAGTGGGTCACTTTATTGCCATGGGCAGCTTCTTTGTCGATGCGGCCGGTCATGTGGCGACTCGTTATATTTGCGCTCACAAAGAGCATACGACGGTAGAGGAAATGAAATAATCCACGGGATTATCGTTGGCGTTACATTCTGTGGGAGAAAACGGGTGATACTATGACAATAAAAGAGTGGGTTAAGCTGCTGGTGGAAGTAGTAGCCACCGTGGTTTTGAAAAAATTATAGTTTGTATGTGGTTGAATCGTGTGTAATACAGAATAAGGAGCGATACGTATGAGTGAAGATATGTTGCGTATGATGGATGAAAACGAAGAAGCAAAAACCAGTGAAGCGAAAGCAGTCGAAGACGGCGGAGTCGAAGCAGGTGAAGCAAAAGTAGCCGAAGTTAGCGAAGCCGAAGCCAACGAAATCACCCGTGTGATGGCCGGCGGTGCACCTACGGAACCTGCGGCGGCAGACAGCGGTGCCGTCGAAGACGGCGTACACGGCGAAGGTGATGAAGGCGTGCATGCCGATGCGGACAGCGATGGCGCGGCGCTTGATGATCTCGATGATGGCAATGAAGACGAAGAAGAACGCGGCCCGATTTGGGATGCCATGGTGCAGACAACGAAGCTGCAGCTGCGCTTGAATGAAGACATTGCGGGAGCCACCAAGGTCAAGCTGGTTACCTTCAACGGCATTGTGCCGAATAAGACCGATGACGAATTGAATTTGCTCAGCGATAAACTGGCATCGCTGTTTGCCTATCCGTCCGTAGGCTTTGTGCGTATTGATACGAAGACCTATAAGCCGGGCAATCCGTTGTTGTAATAAGCGGAGTCACGTATGGCTCAACAAGCGGATTCACGTATGGCGGTAAGTCATAGGTGCCCCGCTTTGTGATTGCGGCGCCGATAGCTGTGGGGCTGTCATGCTCCGCCGTATCGGTTACCGTGTAGCTGGATGGCGCCGACTAAGAATTGGCGCACAGATGTGATGTAATATACTATGATGTAATTTTATTTAATATAAGTTAAGTTAATACCTCTCGATGCATAACATATAAAAGGCGATGCCCTACACTGCAGCGACCCTATTCGATGAATACGACGCTGGGAGATGGGGCGTCGCCTTTTGCTTTCAGATTTTTCTTGACTTGGAGCGCACTTCACGTTGTAGAATGAAACACACATAGCGATGCAGTTGGGCATCGTAACTCTGTAAGATGGTGCGGTCACTTTGGCAGGTAGCGTGCGGCAGTCATTCTACGGAGTTCTAGTGGTGTAATCGTTCACGCAATAGAGGTGAGGAGAGAGTATGAACGAACGAAAGACATGGCAACGCTGGGCCGTATATGTTCTTGGCATGGTAGTTGTCGTCGCCGCATTGGGCGGCTTGGCGCTGCAAACGACATGGGGGCAGGTGTTGGCGGCGAAGGCCGGCAAGTACACGCGCGTGTTGGCTGCCTATGTGCCTATCGGTGACGGCGAGATACGCTTTACCCGTCAGCTCATTACGGCGGACAGCAGCACATCGCGGACGATTATGTGGGAGTCCGTGAAGCCGGAAGCAAGTCCCGTGGTGGAGTATCGCCTGAAGGACGGGGCAGTGGCAAAGCAAACAGCAGCAAAGCAAATAGCGGAAAAGCAAACAGGAACAGCGGCGAAGTCACAAGAAAGCGATTCGGAAATAAAACGCGTTACGGCAACGGAGTCCGTGCTTACCGATGATGAAGTGACGCGGTATTTGTACACTGCCACTATTACGGGATTGACGCCGCGTACGACCTATGAGTATCGGGTAGGCTATGAAAATAAACGGGGCGATTGGCATCCGTTGAGGACGGCAAGCAGTGGAGCGTCCCGGTCGGTGATAACCGCCGGCGATGCGGCGAATAAGACAGCGACCACAGATGATGCAGCGAATACGTCAGCAACGATGGGCGATGCGAAAGCGGCAAATAGCGAAGATTTTACTGCGCTTATCTTCCCGGACTCCCAATCGGCGGATTACCGCGGCTGGGATGCGCTGGCAAAGGAAGCGTACAAGCGCAATCCGACGGTAGCGTTCTTTATTAACATGGGTGACCTCGTGGACAACGGCGAAGACGCGTCGCAATGGGATGCATGGTTTACGGCGGTGGAGCCGATGATCGAAGAGATTCCCTTTGTAGGCGTTATGGGGAACCACGAAACATATAACCTGCAGTGGCAGGTGCGGGAGCCTAAGGCGTATTTGAGCTTGTTCGACTTTCCCGCCGTACCTCAAAGAGAAGATAAAAACCGCTACTATTCCTTTGATTATAACGATGTGCATTTCGTGGTGCTGGATACGCAACTGGCGGAGCGACCCGAAGCAGAGCGCGAACAGGCGTTGGCCAGGGAAGAGGCTTGGCTTCGCCACGACTTGGCAGCGACGAAGGCCCGTTGGAAGGTGGTGCTCATGCACAAGGATACCCTGCGCTATCCGAACACTAAACGGCCGGACACTGTGCCGGGCATAACCGATATGGGCTATGCGTTCATGCCTATCTTTGATGCGTACCATGTGGATGCGGTGGTGTCGGCGCATTATCATATGTATCGGCGGCGCGGTCACATTAAGGATTTTAGGCGTGATGAAAGCGGGCCCTTGTACATTATCAGCGGTGTAGCCGGTGACGTGCGCTACGCTACATTGTGGAAGTCGCACCCCTTGGACACCTTCGTGTCACCCTATCCGGCGGAGGCCAATTATATTGTGCTGACGAAGACGGATGATCGATTGACATTTGAAGTATTCTTGGCCAATGGAACGAAGTTTGATGAGGTGCAAGTCAATAAACAATAGAATTTTGGGGAAAGCACCGCATATAGGTTTCGAAAGTCAGGTCTGGCGAATGACGTTTCTCGACCTATATGCGGTGCTTTCTCTATACCTATTGTATTGGCTTGTGTTATTGGCTTGCACATCACAAAGGGGAAAGGGTAAAGTCAGGTCTTACGAATGACGTTTCTCAACCTATATGCGGTGCTTTCGTTTCGTCCTATTGTATTGGCGTGCGTTATCATGTGTACAAACGGACGGACACGGATGAGCAAGGGGGACCGTATCCGCTATTATACATGCGGAAGAAGTAGCGACATGCATCACATAGCAGGCACAGAGAAGGAGTAATAGCATGCATAAAGAAGTAACGGCATGCATAAAGAAGTAACGGCATGCATAAAGAAGTAACGGTATGCATAAAGAAGTAGTATTGGAATGTAAAGAATAGCAACGAATCCCAACTTCATACTGCTTTCATAGAACTCTCATTGCTTTTTCATGTGTGAGACATATACTTTCGTCATAACATAACGTGAGTTTATAGATGGGAAAGGTAAGGATGACTATGAAACGGGAAGGTCTACAGCAAAGAATACAATCAATAAAGGCTTGGTTAGTATCGCCGACGTATAAAACATGGCGGCGCCGTGCACTGGCCGGCGTGGTAACGGTGGCAGTACTTGGCGGTGTCGGTGTTGGCAGTGCGCATTATTATGAGGGACAGCAAAAGGCAAAGCTGGCAGCGGCTCGCAGTGAAATGATTCGCAGCGATGCGGAGGCCCATCATGTAACATTGCTTGATGAGGCGGCGATTCGTAGTATTACGGCTAAAGCGGTGAATGTCGATGAAGAGCAACTGGCTTTTGAACGAGTGAGCTTAGCACAATTCAAACCGGATAAAGAAGGCCATCACATGAAACATCGCGATGATACGAAGCATGATGAAGAGGGCAAACGCGGGGCTATGAAAGAAGGGGACCACAAAAATCGCGACCATAGAGACCGTGACTACAAAGACCGCGACCATAAAGGAGACCATTCTTGGGATGTGGCACCCATACCGGATGGTTTGCGCGGCCATTATGCCGACATGACACCGGCACAAAATGGTGAAGGGGCTATGCCGCCGGTACAGGCCGATGGACATGTCGACAGTAACGGCACTATGCCTTCGGCAGGCAAGAAAGCAGCCGCTACTTCATCGTCTGCAGTGCCTCAAGGTACTCCGTCAAGCAAAGCGATGACCAAGGATATGACGAAGATGGATGGCTATATTCATCCTGTCTACAAGGTACGAGCTGCCCACGATGGTGTAGTGTATAAGCTGGTCATTGATGCGGTGGATGGGCATGTGATTGCTAAGGATGTTGACTCGGCAAGTCCTTTTGATGTGTTGTAATGTGAAAATAAATAGTGATTAGGTAGCTGACAGTGTTGCTGCTAGTTTATTCCATATAAAATAATAGCCTGTGTATCGCAACGGGTCACGGCGTGTAGATGACCGGTGCGATATACAGGCTTGTTTTATAGATTAGTTCTTCAGTATGTCCCCCAAGCAGTTGGCTACATAGTCCAGGTCTGCTTCGCTGTGTGCGGCGGTGACGGTCAGGCGCAAGCGACTTTTACCGTCCGGTACGCTGGGCGGTCTGATCGGGGTGAGGATAATACCGCGGTCGCGTAGCTGATCAGCGATGAGGAGGGCTTTGTCCGCCTCACCGATCATGATAGGAAAGATAGGGGACTCGGTGTGTACGGTGATGCCGTTTTTGGCCAGCGCTTCTTTCATGTACGCTTCGTTACTATGCAGCTGCGGTACCGGCGATTCGGGGCCGGTGATGATTTCCACGGCCGCTAGGGCAGCTGCGATATCGGCAGGGGTTAAGGCCGTAGAAAAGATAAAGCTCCGCGCTTTGTTGATGATCGTATCGATGAGAAGCCGTTTACCGCATACGAAGCCGCCTTCCGAGGCCAAGGCTTTACTGAGCGTACCCATCTGAATATCTACGGATTCGGTAAGTCCGAAGTAGTGAGCGCTGCCGCGGCCATCGCCGAGTACGCCGGTGGCGTGAGCATCGTCCGTCATTAAAAGGGCATCGTGACGGCGGGCTAGGAAGGCCAATTCTTCCAAGGGGGCGATGTCGCCGTCCATGCTGAACACGCTGTCGGTGACGATGAGGCGGATGCCTGTGGTAGGTGCTTTTAGAAGCAATTCTTTCAGAGCCACCATGTCCTTATGGGGATACACGCAAACGGTGGCCCCGCTGAGACGACACCCGTCGATAATGCTGGCGTGGTTCAGTTCGTCGCTGAAAATCGTATCGCCTTTGCCGACCAAGGCGCTGATGGTGCCCACATTGGCCATGTAGCCGGTGTTGAATATAAGGGCGCTATCGGTGCCTTTTAATTCTGAAAGGATCCATTCCAACGCAGTGAAAAGCGGAAAGGCGCCCGAGGTAAGACGGGATCCGCCGGAGCCGGTGCCGTACATGTCGATGGCTTTTTGGGCAGCCGCTTTTACTTCCGGATGATGGGTAAGCCCCAAATAATTGTTGGATGCCATCATAATGTGATGCAGCGGAGCGGGGAAGGTGGTAGGTCCTCGCTGGGCTCTTTCTGCTACGATGTCGAGGGGAACGACGTGGGTAGCATCCACGGGAAGGTACGACGGACATTGACGACGCAGATGGGCTGCTTCCAAGTCAACCATCTGCTGATAATAACGTTCAAAGGGTTTCATGATTCTCTCCTTGTAATGAAAATGTTGGCGGATTAACGAGAGTTACCGTCGTTTCTAAATAATTTTTAATGGCCGCAATATCGGCGGTGGCATCCACGAAGAACAGGCGACCGCCCAAGGGTGAGCCTACGGGTTTCATGTGGTGCAGGCGATGATAGGTGTTCCCGTAGGACACATAGCCGGTAGTGTAGTCGGGGTCGTCGGAGATGCACAGTTCACCGACAACGCCCGGGGCGGATAGTACCTTGGACGCCAGTACCAAGGCTTCTTCCAAATGAACGCCGCTGTATCCGGCCGCGTTTAGGGCCGTGATGGCTGCTGTTTCGTCGGCAAAGCTCATGCGACTCACGCGCACTCCGCGCTGTCCCCACGGATCGAGACGCTGGCCGGTGCGCATATCCACTAGCATAGCACCGCGCATGGATTCTGGCAAGGATACCAGCTGTGATACGGCACGTCTGAAAGCTACCGGCGTAATTGCCGTGTGCGTAGTCAAGAGGGCTTCTGCTTGTTGGTGCGAGGAGAGAGGAAGGGGCGGCGTAGTGGCTTCGTGGTTGGTTGTTGGCACCTCTCCTGTATGCCCGTCTGTCTGTTCGTCGGCAATGGTCAGGCAAGGAATGCGATGAATGGCTTCGTCCGGAATGGCATCAATGGTGATGCGAATGAAATCGGCACAGCCTTTACTGTGCGTAAGAGCGCGATGCACCAACTCGGAAGAAATCTGTTCCAGTTCTTCCTTGGTAACCAGCCGTTCGGCTCCGGAAATGTGATGTCCGCCTTGTTCGTGAGGACCGCCTTCGGCAGCGCGCATGCGAATACTGTATAACATATGTGAGGGAAGTTTGTCGTGTAAACTTCCTGCCTCCTTTATGGATGTAAACGTAAGAGAATAGGAAAGAAAGCACGCAGACTATAGGCACTGCGTGATATGCGTAGCTTATACCGATGGCTACGCATGGGTTAGCTACATAAGAGATAGCTACTACATAAGAGATAGCTACTATATAAGACAGGTGCTTTCAGCCGAGCATGGCACGATGGGGCCCGTAGGATGTGGCCGCCTGCAAAATGCGACGCAGCAAGGTCGTTACGAACGGAGCGGCACAGGCCGTAAAGAGATAGCCCGGTATGGCGGCGGTTACCATGGCGAACACGAGGTCGCCGAAGAGTGGGTATAAGCTGAGCCGTGCCAAGGCAGAGGCGATGGGCCCGGACAGGATGATGCTCAGCCAATGGCGGCGTCCCGCATAGAGGAAGAGCCCGACCCATAAGCGAAACTGTAAGGCAATGGCTACATGCAACAGCGTTTGTGTGCCCAACAGCAAGGAGATCACACTGGCCAAACAGCCGGCGACGATGTAGCGTTTAAACCCGAAGACGGCGCAAATGGCTACGGCTAGCGGTGCGGATAGTTGAAAGTCCACGCCGGGAATGATATTGGGAATTTTGATGGCCCCCGTTACGGCAATAAAGGCGGTGAGCAACGCTAGTTGACATAGCGAAACCGGTGAAAACAAGGAAACCTCCGATGATTGATGATGTGACATTCTGCATCCCTACCCTTTCGAGAAATTGTAAACAACAAAAATATAAACACGTTTACATTAATATGAGATTATTATAGCTGAAAGGAGAGATGGGGTAAACTCAAAGCGTATTACTGGGAATAATGAAGATGGCTTACATAGGTCCCACAAGTCAGGTCTGACGAATGACGTTGTGCAACCTATGTAAGCCATCTTTTGCCGTAAGGAGGAAGAGAAAATGACATTTCTTTTCCTCTATACGGCTCTTTGTATGCAGTTATATTTCCCCGCGGGGGAGTTCTACTGCCAGCGGATTATCGGCCGGTTAGTCCTTCCCCGATGCGCCGAGCCACGTCTTCGACGATGGCCGGGTCCGTCGCTAAGTTAAAGCGGGCGAAGCCCTGATAGTTGGGGGCAAACCATTCGCCAAAGTCTACGGCAACACCGCAGGTGTCTTGCAGAAATGCCTTCGTCGCTTCCGGTGCTAAGTAGGCGCGGAAATCTACCCAACAAAGGTAGGTGCCTTCCAGGGGCGTGATGATGAGTTTCGGTGCTGCTTCCTTTAACAGGCGGGAGAAGGTGACGGCGTTTTGACGAATGACATTAATCAATGCATCCAGCCAATCGTCGCCGTATGTGTAAGCCGCTTCGGTTGCCGTAATGGACAGGGCGTTCGGCTCGATTTGTCCCAAGGTTTTCATGTAAGCCATGTACTGTTTGCGCACGTTTTCGTTTGGAATAAATAGGTGCGAGTGTAAAAGCGATGCCAGGTTAAAGGATTTTGAAGCGGAGTTGACTACGATAATCCGATCTTGGTACTTACCGTTGGCAACGCGCAGTGCCGGTGTAAAGGGAAGGGAACCGGGAATGATATCCTGGTGAATTTCATCGCTGATGATTGGCACGTCATACTCGTTGCAAAGCACAAATAAACGGGTCAGTTCGTCTTCACTCCACACGCGGCTTATCGGATTGTGGGGGTTGCAGAGAATGAACATGCGCACACGGCCGGAGCGAAGCGTTGCTTCCACATCGGTGAAGTCAATGGAATAGCGCCCGCTTTCATCGGCAACGAGATCGCTGGTATACAGCGTGCGACCGGTATCGTTGATGGCATAGTGGAACGGATAATAGACGGGCGTGAGAATCAGCACGCCGTCACCGGGTTTGGTCAAGGCATTGATTAAACTGTACAAGGCGTTGACGACGCCGGAAGAAAAGCGGAACCACTCGCGCTTTAGCGTATAGCCGTGGCGCCGTTTATGCCAACCGATGACGGCATCGTAATAGCTGTCGGGAATCAATGTGTAACCATACACGCCGTGAGCCACGCGTTCTTCTAACGCGGCAGTAATGGCAGGACAGGTTTTAAATTCCATGTCCGCTACCCACATGGCGGTTAAGTCGGCATTGCCGAATTTCTTTTCCAAGGCATCCCATTTTAAACTGTTGGTGTGACGCCGTGATACGAGATATTGTGTTAAAAACTGAGTGGTGTCCATAGTGCGTTCCTTTCATGATGAAGCAACTTAATAATAGGTGTTAGTCATAGTAACGTAGAAATAGGCGTTAGTCATAGTAACGTATGTGTTGCCGCTTCGTTTGGTTATACCGATGAAGACGTTAATAGCTGTTAACGCTGTCACATGCATGGGCGTGTGTCCGTATAGGGGTAGTATAACATGATTTGGATATATGCGTAGTATGACCTGGGTTCGATATATATGTAGTGTAACATGGGTTCGATATAGGCGTAGAGTGTAACATGGGGCGATATATGCGTAGTATCGCGCGCTTGATATATATGTAATATAACATATGTAATATAATGAGATTTTTAAAAGCTATGTACATAAAAGCTGTCAGCGGAATAAATAAAAATATTAAAAGACTTAACAATTTATATATTTTGTGTTATAGTAACGGTGTTAAGCATTTAATTATGTGATTGTTTAATTTTTTTATCTCTTGGAAAAAAGGACGGTGGGGACCGTCCTTTTTTGAGTTATAGGACAAAATGTGTTGGTCTAAGAGCCGATGGAATCAGTATTT
>Cam_p2__coassemble_1175_pt1 | contig 26042 bp, 23 predicted proteins | sample Cam_p2__metabat2_low_PE_032 | metagenome-assembled genome bin Cam_p2 | reverse complement strand
GTTGTAGTTCCCTGATATTTCTCGCTAAGGTATAATCCGAAGAAGGGACGGAACACACCAAACACGGTTGTAGTTCCCTGATATTTCTCGCTAAGGTATAATCAGCCTTACTTTTTCTTTAGCTCTCTGCTTGTTGTAGTTCCCTGATATTTCTCGCTAAGGTATAATCGGTATCTGCAAGCGATAAGAGTACCAACAGTTGTAGTTCCCTGATATTTCTCGCTAAGGTATAATATGCTGAGCCTAGGCGGACGCAAATTCCACGTTGTAGTTCCCTGATATTTCTCGCTAAGGTATAATAAGGGTACCGAAATGGAGCAGTACTTGAGGGTTGTAGTTCCCTGATATTTCTCGCTAAGGTATAATGTAATAGAGTATCCCCATCAATATACTTGTGTTGTAGTTCCCTGATATTTCTCGCTAAGGTATAATTGGTTGAAGGTATTCAAAAACACTACAAATGTTGTAGTTCCCTGATATTTCTCGCTAAGGTATAATCCCGCAATACTGCTGTGTGCGATGGGCAGGGTTGTAGTTCCCTGATATTTCTCGCTAAGGTATAATTCATCAAAACGAACAACAGCATACGCTCGTGTTGTAGTTCCCTGATATTTCTCGCTAAGGTATAATACCTACTGTAGAACCCGTTGTAATTACTGTTACAACGGGTTTTATAGTCTAAAAATTTAACAATCAGACATGAAAAAAGCGCCCACCTAGAGCGCTTTTTTCATACTATTACAACACGACTACTTTATTTTGCTTTTTATTTTCATCTAACTCAGGAACCTTTTCACCACATAAGATTTTCATAGCCTCAAATTGTCGTTCCGTAATTAATAATGTCCGTACAGATCCTGCCTTCGGCAAAATTTGCATGATCCGCGCTTGATGTTTACCGGCTGCTTCAAAACCATTACACAAGCGAACATATACGGAGAATTGCATCATATAATATCCGTCCTTTAATAAAAACTGCCTAAATTGTGTTGCTGCTCTACGCTCAGCCTTAGTTCCTACCGGTAGGTCAAACATAACCAATAATCGCATCATCTTACTCATAGGTATGCGATTGCAACGGTAGTAACTCCGGCAGTAATAAGAACTGATCTTTCTCAGAACATGCACGTACTAAACTTTGGACTGCACGCTCTATTGCGTAGTTAACAGCATGAACTTCATTTCCGGACAGGATATCATAACTTACTAGCTGTACTAATTCGTGACGCACTGTAGGACTCATCTCCTTTTCTCCCGCATCGACATGATGATAAGCATATAAATCAACCAGTGGTCGAAACGGTTCAATCATATCATCTGCTAAATTAAAATTATTTAGCTCACTGTGGTGAAATAACCCTAAGCTAGGCTCAAAGCCATACATTGCCAAATACCGAGCGATGGAACCTCTCAAAATGGCATAACCATAATCAAGCATACCATTACATATCGACTCTTCATGACGAATAAATTCATCACCGAATAAAGTTTTAAAGTACACAGCAGCTGCAGTCCCCTCCACATTATCTGTATCACCTGATTTTACTTTATCGACAAACTTAGCTACTGTATTCTTTTTGCCACATAATTCTAAACATCTACCTTGGTTAATGATTTTTTGCTGTACCAGCTGTTTCCACAATTGTTTCTTTCTCGGTTTTGTCTGTTCCGTCTGCAAGCGAATCATTTTTAATCGCCGAGAATTAGCCGCAAAGGGTAGTACAATACCGTTGGGAATATGCTTTTCATTACATATAAAGACTGCTGTGCCATTTTGTATTAAGGAATCTAAGCAAAAAGCGGTTACTGTAAGCTTTCGATTATCCAATACCAATGTCGCTACGTCCTCAATCGGTATGTGATGTGCATAATCAGTTTCGATAAAAAGCTGACGATTCTTACGATAAATTTTGGCATCACTTTCTACGACAATATGTTGGTACATATTTCGTCACCTTCTTCATCTGAACCCTTGTCGTTTTTCCTTTGTTACAAAAGTAATATTTCCCAACACATCTACTGTGCATTTTCTGATAGATTGTAATGTTTTAATTCCCAGCCCCCTCATACTGTACGTATTATCATCATTAACAACCCCTATACTTGCAGTTGCAATATCCGCACCTCTATAATACACCAGTGCTTCTTTCTGCTTTCGCTCCTTAGCCAGCGTACTTCCTTTAGCTGCTTTCAAACTAATATCTCTTTTTGACTCTACATATATTAAGTCGTTAGGATATAAGGAAAATAAGAAATCCTTATCGTCCATAATATCCCAATCTTTATATCCTCTATCTCTTGTTACCGCTTTATTAGGTAAGATTCTCTTCACCGTATCAGAAACATATATAGGAATAAAGCGATATGCCATCTTGCCTCGCTCTTCTACTCCAAATACATCGATACGCACCATGCTGCCATTATCCGCTACACCCTTGCCACCGTTTACAGGAACATTTAGATTCGACTTCGTCATAATCTTAACTTTTTTTACAATCGGTCCCAGCGTACCATCAGCCTTTGGCTTATGAAATGGTTCAGCAAATGCCTTGTCCCCTTTTCCGTCATAGGCTTCCAGTTGTTGTTTCAACGCATTATACAATAAGCGATCACTATCGGGATTATAGTAGCCTTCTATTTCGCCATTTTTAAGCTTTAGGTTTTTTAAATCAACCTTTGTTACCGTATAGCCCTCATCTTTTAATCGACCACTACGTATCGTTTCCTCATGGGCCTGTCCTTTTACTTTTCGATTCGGCATACGCGATACAAATGGAGTCTTGATTGTTTCAATATTAATACCTTCATATGCCGGCAACTGTAAATGCCGTAATAAATCCGGCGGGTTTTCACTGACACGAGCTTCTAATTCATGACGAAACTCCGGCCATGGTTCCGGAAACGGCTCTTGCTTATGCCCTTTTTGACCTGTCATTACTTCGCCGGTTTCACCATCAATAGTCGTTCCGTCATCCAATTGATATAGCCATAGCTCTCGTGATTTACTGTATTCGGATACACGCTTGATAACTCCTTGTGTAACACAAGCAATAATAACAGCATCCACAGCATGATGTAAATCTCCATTTTCACGAATCTTAGCAATGCCTAATCGCTTACGAACATAAGAAGTCACTGCCCCATTAACAGGAATAATCCGCCTCTTCCTGTTGGTAAAGCCTTCTTTTAATGGCAAGTTCTGACGTAAATAGTTATATAAGAAGCGACTGATGTATTGCGTATCCTGCAAATGTCTACGCTTCCATTCCTGTTCCGCATCTTCCGTGAAAGAAGATTTCAAGAGATTAGCGCGTTTACGACTATTTCGTACAATGGCATTAACCCACGTAGTAAAAGCATCAATACGCGCTGGATTATCCTTTAAATATTCCATCGGCGTACGGTTTCCCTTATCGCGATTTTCTTTTGTCAATACCAGGACCTTGTTACTATACGAGTCATCAAAGGAGCGACTATACGGAATAATATGATCTACTTCACTGTAAGATGGATCATGCAATACCCGATTCACATCAAACATTTTTTGCGAATATGCACAAGCACCTTGCTGTTCCTCGTAAAGTTTGAATTTCACAATATCCATACCGGTTGGTTGCAATACATTGTATTCTTTAACCAACCGTTCTTTAATTTCCTCATTTCGCTTTTGGTTATCCTCCATGCTTTTTTGCATCGTACGTCTATCTTCAAAATTACGAGCCAACTCACGAGCCAATTCAATATGCACTTCTACCGGATTTCCGTAACGTCGAACAATGGCTTTGATTACTTTCAATGTTTGGCTGATAGCACGTTTAACAACAGGATTAGGAATATCTTCCAACTGTTCTTGGCTGCTACTTCTAAAATCATAACCAGCCAATTCACATGCTTTAGAATAAATATTTCCTTCTTCTAGATAAGGCAATATCTTATAACATGCTTTCAAAGATAAATGACCAAACTTACTAAAGCCCTTAACCTTACTTAATAAGGCCCGGATATCGTCCTCTTCAATACCATTCTCCCTCAAATAGGATGTAATCTTTTCATCATTTTTAAAGACTGTAAATGCATATGCAATCGTATCGATCTGATCCGGACTTAATTCCGTAATGCGATGTTTTTTTACTGCATCCAGTGCTACCCGCATTTCATGATAAGGAGTTAACCAATTAAACTTCTGCTTCTTTTCTACCTCTTCTAATTGCTTAGCCCATTCGGTATCTTGTTTTCGTATACCGTAATTAACGCCACTAAAAATAGTGTCTTCCGGAATACGCAATTCTTTTCTTATATGTTGTAAATGTAAATTATTTTTCGACCATGCCAAATCAGCAATTTGCTGTTTTTCTTCCGCTGTAAAAGAACGAGCCACACCATTCGCTATGAGTCCTAGATGATTAATTTTTTGCCACAAATTAAACGCCATGAAACCATAGCTTGCCTTTGGAGCCCTCTTTTCCATAGGTTCGAAAGTACAAGTACCTATCATCTTTTCAATCTGATCACCACCATAGGGGCTACCCGCACCAGGGCCTTCATCAAAATTACGCTGAGCTCCAAAGATTTCAATATACTCTTTTTCCAACTCTTCATCGGCATAGGCTTGTCCCAATTGGCGCTGTACTTCAAATAATGCTCTTATTTCATCCTCCAACATGGCACGACTCACAGTAAATGCATAGGAACCACCTTTATTGTGTTTACATTCTTTAAACTTTTCATTTTTATATAACATCTCGCCCACTGTGCGATAGGATTTCAATAATTCCTGATTGGCCTTCACAGCACTAAGCATTTCACCATCATCACCATCAGAAGCATTTTTACGGTTTGATTTAAATCCTCGATGTTTGGCAAAGAAAATCAAAAGCCGGGCCCATTCTTCTGCCGAAAGAAGTTGTGTCAACCCACGATATCTCAATTCATAAATATCCGGTAAACCTTCCATAGTATTATACAAGCGATGCAACGTTTCCTTGTTTAATATACCGCTACGTACAATATATCTGCGGACACGTTGCAATCTAAACCGTCTACGGCGCGTAAGCCTTCGAATACTTCTAGCTTGTCGCCGCGGTAATGCTAACGACTCACCATTCTTAGGATTTTCTGCTTTCTCAAAAATTCTAGAATTTAAATCTACAATACGTATCGGGTCATCCTGACTATTCAGTTCCAACACCGCCCAACCTACAGACGTAATCCCCACATCCAGACCTAATACATAATTCATGCTATTTCACTCCTCAACGCGCTATCGCAGCTATTGTCTTACATAAAAAGATAACGGCGTGTCCAAAGACACGCCGTTAGAGCTTTGCGGCACCGGCTCTCAGCCGGGCCTTATTGTAGTAACCTGATACTTCTCGCTAAAGTATAATTACTATGTACTCAATATATACTATTTACTTATTTTCGTCAACATTATTTTAATAGCATACTTAAATTCTACCTTAGCTTACTATATTTATCCTGTCGCTTATTCCCATTCAATGGTAGCCGGTGGCTTAGATGTAATATCGTACACAATGCGATTAATGTGCTGTACTTCGTTAATGATTCGACTGGAAATTGTATCCAATACATCATAAGGAATGCGTGCCCAGTCGGCAGTCATGAAGTCAGTTGTAGTTACACCGCGCAATGCCAAGGTATAGTCATATGTGCGGAAGTCGCCCATAACACCTACAGTACGCGTTGTCGTCAACACCGCAAAGTACTGATTAATGCTGCGGTCTAATTTAGCATTGGCAATTTCTTCGCGGAAAATGGCATCTGCATCACGAAGGATATCCAACTTTTCACGCGTAATTTCACCCATAACACGAATAGCCAAGCCCGGTCCCGGGAACGGCTGACGCCATACGAGGTAATCCGCCAAACCCAATTCGGCACCTAATTCGCGCACTTCATCTTTAAAAAGATTGCGAAGCGGTTCGATAAGGCCTTTAAAATCAACAACAGCCGGCAAGCCACCTACATTATGATGACTCTTAATCACCGCCGCATCACCTGCACCGGATTCGATAACGTCCGGATAAATCGTTCCCTGTGCCAAGAAATCAACAGAGCCAATCTTACGTCCTTCGTCTTCGAATACACGAATGAACTCTTCACCGATGATTTTACGTTTCTTTTCCGGTTCTTCCACACCGGCCAAGCGACCGAGGAAACGATCTGCCGCATCAACACGAATGAAGTTCATACCGGAATCTTTGAACGCTGCTTCTACTTCGTCGCCTTCATTCTTACGCATCAAGCCATGGTCAACAAAGATACAAGTCAACTGGCTTCCGATAGCTTTGGAAATAAGGGCTGCCGCTACAGAACTGTCTACACCGCCGGACAAAGCCAACAACACTTTGCCATCACCAACGGTTTTGCGAATATCTTCAATAGCGGTCTTGGCATAGTTAGCCATTGTCCATTCGCCCTTGCAACCGCATACTTCAAAAAGGAAGTTATGAATCATTTCCTTGCCGTGTTCACTGTGAAGCACTTCCGGATGATACTGCATAGCATAAAGCTTGCGCGCCGGATTCTGCATGGCTGCCACCGGACAGTTATCCGTATGTGCTACGATTTCAAATCCTTCCGGAACCTGTGCCACATAGTCCACATGGCTCATCCAAACAATTTCTTCTTTGGATAATCCCTTAAAAAGCGGAGAGGCCGTATTCACCTTTGTCGGCGTTTTACCGAACTCGCGAGCCGCAGCCGATTTTACTTCACCACCCAAAGTATGGGCCATAAGCTGCATACCGTAGCAAAGTCCGAGTACGGGAATCCCCATTTCAAATACTTCTTTTTCAATACGCGGCGATCCTTCTTCATATACACTGTTCGGACCACCGGTAAAGATAATACCTGTCGGCTGTAACTCTTTAATTTTTGCCACCGCTTTATTATACGGATACACTTCGCAATACACGTGGTTTTCACGGACGCGACGGGCAATCAGCTGATTATACTGTCCACCAAAGTCAACAACGATAACGAGCTCTTTTTGGTTCATTATATCCTCCCTCAATCGTTCACATATTGTGCTACTGTTTTGCCGAGTCTAGGGCAAGCCGTATATCGTCCTGCCCGGAATAGTCTTCGTCCCTATATTATATCATAGGTTGCTAGCGGTAAACAGTCCCCCCTTATATCGAAGTTAACCGTCAGCGGATTCAACATGAATAACGATGTTCTTCTCTACCCCTGTCTATATGTAAACGTGCGCGTTCCGTATGACGGTGCGCCCACACCATCAATTGTCTTCGGGGAAAACTTAAATTTTCTTGCCGCCGCCAACGAAGGCCCTACGGCTCGACTATCGCCTTCGGCACTTACCACATCTACATCGGTAACATTGCCGTTTTCATCAATGTACATTCCCACCACAACAGTAGCATTCAAATGCAATGTCGGTTGATGGGCACGTATTAATTGTGGTGCTACGATAACGGGATCATGCGGCGGTGCAGGATCCGCTTTATCGCCGATGCCACCGCCGGTACCTTCTCCCGAACCCAATCCATTACCGTCATTTCCTGTGCTACCCGTTGCCGCACCATTGCCGGAACCATCACCGCTTACCGCCGCGGATGCACCGGTTTCTGTTGCTGTTGTCGTTGTCGCCGCAGTCTGCGGTGTATATGTTTTTTCCACTTCTTTCACAGGTACTCCATCCTGAATCGCCTTTACCGCCTCTGGCGACAATGGCTTGGGCGGTGCTACCTTTGCTTGCGCAGGTGCTGTCACCTTCGGTCCCTTTGCAGGGGCCGAACCGACTTCACTGTCACTGACAATAGCAATGTCCACACCTTTAGAGGCCTCGGTTTCACCGGCAGGAAGCATCATGAAAGTTACCAGTCCCAATACCAGTAACGCATTGATGCCCAGTGAAACCAACCACGGCATGCGCCACGATGTATACCTATGGGCAAAAGGCTGCCACTCTTTTATAGGCTCCATGTCCATCACCTACTTACGTTCCGTGGCTACGGCAATTTTAGTAATGTCCATTTGTTTCAGTGTGTCCAGCACTTGTACAAAGGCACCGTATTCCGCTTTTGTATCGGCGCGCAGGATAATCGTAATCTCCTGGCCTTTTGCCTTTTCCAATTGTAATCGCGTCATCATACCATCCAAGGTAGTCTGTTCTTCTTCCACATAAATCTTACCGTCTTGCGTTACCGTAATAGGAATTTTACGCTGCACATCAACCGCACTGGCCGAAGCCGTCGGCAAATGCACCGGCATCGATCGTTGCACTACCATGGAAAGCATACTCATCATGAAAAACACCAGCAGGAAAAAAATGATGTCAATCATGGGAATAATCATTAAGCGTGGTTTGTTGGTTGTCCGTAAACTTCTAAGCTGCACTTACATCACCTGCTACTTCACGTACCTGCTCACCGTCATTCATCAGCGGCATACCGGTCAACGCGCCTATATACACATTACCCATTTCTTCCATGTCCGTGATTAGTTTATCTTGGACCTGTACCAGATAGGTGTGAATTACTAAAGCGATAATAGCCACACAAAGACCGGTAGCCGTCGCAATTAAGGCTTCCCCCACACCGGCAGTAATTGCAAAGGGTTGACCATCAGCTACGGAAAGCACATTGAAGGAGCTAATCATACCGGTTACCGTACCAAGCAATCCCAAAAGCGGTGCCAGGGTGACAATAGTTTCCAAGTAATTTAGATACGAACGCAAGCGACCGGCAATCGTTACCGCTGCGCTTTGCATGCGCTGATTTTGTTGCTCCGGCGTACCGCCCTGCGCTGCTCCGGCATATACCATCTCAGCAGCTACGCCACCGTCGCGAACGCAAATATCCAGCAACGCCTCCCGTTCATGGATATGAGCAGGAATCTCTTCTCGCAGCATTGCCATCTTTGATTTTGCTTTCTTATACGTTCTCAATCGTTCCACTAAAATAGCTACCGCGATAATGGAGCACAGTAACAGCGGATACATAACCAACCCGCCTTGGTGAAACATAGCTAACAGTTCCATACGTATTCCTCCTCATTTTCTCTACCGGACCTCAATCGATGACGTCCTTTCATTTATAGCAAACACTTGCCTATACGATTGTGCTCATGTTGGCTTATACAATTTATTTCGCATTGTGCTTAGAACGAATGCTCCATACCGATAACAAAGTGACGCTCCGGCATAGCGTAAGCACCAAGAGTTGCACTCGGTACGATTTCGTAAGATTCATTAGTTAAGTTAAATCCTTTTACATAGAACTTTGTGGCTTCATTCAACCGATAATTTACGTTCATATCCCAAGTTACATAAGATGTATCCGTGTATCGTTTTTCCGAACGCCCTGTCACATACTGCACGAGGGAGCTTACGGACCAACGATTTTTGTCATAGGAAACTTCAAAGCTATATGCATTGGGTTCACGGTTGTCTTCCCAATTAGAGAAGCCATTGCCTGTATCTTGTTCAATCTTGCTATAGCGATAGCCAGCACGCACTCCCCACGAATCATCGATTTTATAATGAGCACTTAGATTAAGACCGCGCCGTTTTTCACGATTGGCATTGATATAATACCCCGGCACATAATCATCCGTGCCCTTGACTTCATATCCATTCACCCAGCTCTGTGCATTTTTTAAGCGGCTGTCATAGACACTGGCAGATACAGATAGTTTGTCATTGACTTGACTGTCAATACCAAGAGTAGTAGTATGTGATTTTTCCTGTTTAAGATCAGGGTTTCCTTTCCAATATTTAGTATTTGCATAGAGCATCTTCAACGTAGGGTTATTAACAGCTTGTCCCCAAGATAGATATACATGAGTGCCGTCCGATATTTTTTTATTAAGTCCTACATGGGAAGCCCAGTCACCACCAAAGGTGTCATGATCTTCAAAGCGCGTACCATAGTTCAGCGCCCAGCCGCTACCTAAGTCCCACTTATCTTCCACAAACAACGATTTTACAATGGCCTTTTTATCGAAGGATACCCCTGCATTGGCTTCTTGAATATGTTCCTTACTATACGACGAACCCGCCACCACCGTGTGATTACCTAACTTCCACGTTTTCTGACCATCTACCACATCATAGGCCAAATCATGACTATACGGACTATTGCCATAACCGGAATCTGTCTTCTCCGTATTGCGATAGGCACGTACGAAGGTACCTTCCCCTTCCGTCAACGCCCCGAAGGTATAAGTTACACCGTAAGATGCATCAATGACATGGTGCTTACCGGTCGGATAATTGGAAATACCTGCTAAAGGATTTTTGAGAGAAATACCATAACCGTCCTTCTTTTCCGAACGAGAAAAATCAACTGATAATCTGTCATCACTATAATTATGATCATAACGGGCCGTAACCATATCACGATTTATATAGCTATTGGGAAATTCATGAGTATTACCGTTGGCATCTTTATAATTATAATTATTTTGCCGTTCCTTGCTATACGTAATCATATAACGATCATTAGTATCGCCGCCTTGCGTGATAAGTGATGCTTTACGTGCTTTCCAAGTTCCGTACTCAGCACGCACTGTTGTTTTATTTCCTTCCTCAGGTTCTTTAGTAATAATATTAATTACCCCGGCTACAGCACGTTCACCATATAACGCCGAATTTGGTCCCTTCACTACTTCAATACGTTCTACATTTTCCATAGGGATTTGGTCAATATTCACTGCATTGCTGGCACCGCTGACAACTAGATGATCCCAATTCATGCGACGGCCATTGACCATAACAAGAACTCGTGTGTCACCATTCAATTCCGGATACGCCGCAAATCCTTTTTGTACCACCGGCACATTATTCGCCTTCAATGCATCGGACACCTTACTGTAATTTCCCTTTTCAATCGTCTCTGCGGTAATCACCGTCGTGTCCGCCGGCACATCAATTTTCTTTTCTGCCATTCGGCTGGCCGTCGTAATAGCCTCGCCGAAATCATATACCGTATCCTGCACATCGGCAGCCAACGATACGGCGGATCCACTTAACGCCAACCCCACCAAGGTTGTCAACATCGCTTTGTTCATCATAGACTTCATTAATTACTACTCCTTTACAAACTCTCTATCAAAATTCACACGTCTCTTCACTACACAACGCATCACGCAAATACAAGCTGTACAAAATTTTCGTTTGTAGCGACTGTTAATACTCACTCAATCCATTATTTATCGTTTCCAACGCCGTAATGGTACGACCATTGCCATTATTCACATCGCTGAAAGCAACCGGTATAATATGACCGTTCATAACAGCACGCATATGACGTAAATTTTCATCGGCCATGAGCGATGCTTTCATCTCTTCATCCGTCGGCACATGGCCGCTCGTATCACCGGCATACACATACACAATATAATCGGGATCAAACCCGAGTACTCGTTCCGGTCCTACCTGCGACAGCTGGTGTTTTACCAAATTGCGACCGCCTGCTTTTTTTACAATATCGTCGATAACATAAATCGGTCCGTATAAACTATACGTGCTGTGACCATGGGCTTGCAAAATAAGAACCGTTGGCTCTCGTCCCATTGTCTTTCGTTTTTCAGCATTGACCAGAACTGCATTTACACGGTTGACCAAACTTTTTTTATACGCCGCCGCTTTCGCTTCAATACCGAATATGCGACCCATGTCATCAATGAAAGGAAACACCGTACTCTCTACTGTCGGTTGCCCTTTACGAATCGTAGCCGGTACAACATACGTAGTTATGCCTCGTCTTTGCCAATTACTTTCATCGCCTAAGTAGGTAGGCGTAAAATGATGAGACCATGCAATGATCATGTCCGGCTTCAAGGCCAACACGTCTTCGCGACTGGGCACATAAGGCGCGTCGATAATCGGCAACGCTTCGTACCGCCGTTTATATTGTGGCGGTTCCACACCGTAAGGTGCCACTGTCCCCACAATGCGATGTGCCTCGCCTAGATCAATCAAAAGTTCTGTTGCCCCCGGATAGGTTACCAGGACACGCTGCGGTCTATGCGAAGTGTCTTGATTCGTTGCTTCCCCTTGCCCCCACGACGGAAAGCGTCCATGGCCGAAGGCCAGTAAAAGCACGGTTCCTACGATCAAGATCCACATGGTCGCGCTCACAAAGCGAATGAAACGAGGCCACACCTTACGCCGGTCCATGGCTCGGCCTTTCATAACGAATCATCGGATAACCTTCCGGATGACGACTCACTACACTGGGTACGCCATAAATACGTTGAATCAAATTCTCCGTCAATACCGCATTCGGTGGTCCCATTGTCACCACGCGTCCCTTCTCCATGACTACGACTTCATCGCAGAACATAGCCGCTAAATTCAAATCATGAAGAGCCGCAATAACACCAATACCCAAGTCTTTCACCAAGGACAACAATTCAAATTGATACGTAATATCCAGATGATTGGTTGGCTCATCCAAAATAAGATACGTCGGCTCCTGCGTGAGCACCCGTGCTAACATGACGCGCTGCTGTTCACCGCCGGACAAAGACAAAAAGCTGCGCTCTGCTTTTTCCCACATGCCAACGCGCCGCAACGCTTCGGCCGCTATGCAATAATCCTCTTCCGTATCTTCATCGAAATATTTTTTATACGGCGTCCGTCCCATCATGGCTACCTGCCATACAGTGAAATCAAACTGCACCGCATGAAATTGTCCCATAACACCGATGCACTGTGCCGCTTCACCTAAAGAGATGGCCGATATGGGTACGTCATCAAAATAAATCGCTCCTTGCTGAACCGGAAGCACCCGATACAAATGTTTTAGCAACGTTGATTTACCACAACCGTTTGGACCGATAAGTCCTACAAAACGATCAGCCGGGAGGGTAACACTGAGGTCATGCAAAATTGTCGCATCGTCTACGGTGTAAGACAGTCCGTCAATGCGAATTTTATGTAGCCTTAGCTTTTTTACATTGTCTGCCATACCATCCCTCCTAACCGCCGAAATTATTTGCTTTACCAAATAACAATTTCATAAACAACGGTGCCCCTAACAAAGCCGTTAAAATTCCCACAGGCAAATCGCCGGCTGGTAACAAAATGCGTGACAACAAATCAGCAACCACCAGAAAGAGGGCTCCGCTGAGAATAACTACCGGCAACAATTGTTTATGCCCGGCGCCCCATATACTGCGAGCCATGTGCGGAATCACCAATCCCACAAAACCAATGATGCCGCATTGCGCTACAAGAAGACCTGTCAATAAGGCAACCAGCGCCATGTACCAACGTCGTTTACCATGTACGTTGATACCTAGCGTGAGAGCAATATCTTCGCCTAACAACATGGCATCCAAAATGCGCACTTGCGATAAAAAATATACACTCATCAACGCCACAACCGATACCGGCCAAAGCAAACGCTCCCATTTGGCATCCGCCAACGAGCCCATCGTCCAAAACGCAGCGCTTTGCATCCCTTCCGCGTCGGCAGCCATGTACACGATAAAATTAGACAACGCCGTACACAATGCGCTGACAACAGCACCGGCCAATACAAGCTTGACCGTTGATATCCGCCTGCCCATACCGGAAAGAGCCAGTACCGACAAAGTAGCACCTAACGCACCGAAGAATGCCCATAAAGGAAGTCCCATAGAGACTCCGATTATATCTCCCAAGAGGATGGCCACTACCGCCCCTACGGAAGCACCGGAGGCAATGCCCAAAATGAAAGGCTCCGCCAATGGATTTTGTACCGATGCCTGCATGATGACACCGGCCAATGCCAAACCGGCACCGACAGTAGCCGCCAAGATAACACGGGGCACTCGCAAATCCCAAACAATATCCACCAATGCCGGTGCTATGTGAGGCACTTCATCATAGCCACCCAGCTTGGCCGCTATAATCCGCAACGTATCGCTGCCACCAATCATCGTGCTGCCAATACTGATAGCACCTATCATCACAATAAATAAAAAAACAGTCAAGCCCGGAAGGACCCAACTGTACCTTGTCTGCGAATGCACCTGTAATCTTGTACCGGGATAGTCCTTCACCGAGGCCGCTACCTTGGCTTTTGCCATAATAAAACCTCTCTTTTATATACACACGTATGAAGAAACCGTACCCACGGTTTTGAAATGAATTACACGCACACTTGGCGTTATGAATCTATGTTTGTTAATTGTCTATTTGTATAAATGATATTTTATCTCATTTTTGTTTTTGCGAAACCTATTGTATCCTACGCAGGCCCTCTCTGTCAATAACCTATGCAAACAACCGGATTTAAAATTTTTCTTCCCCGCATATAATCTATTTTATAAGATAACCCCATGCGTCCCATTAATTTCTTCAAGATATAAACGTATCTCTCTAATAAATGCATCAAGTCATAAAATAAAAAAAATCGCCTCGATGCACATACATGCACCGAGGCGATTTCTACGGAGCAGCTCATGCTGCAGCCGAATTATTTAAGTTCAACAGATGCGCCTGCTTCTTCCAATTTAGCTTTAAGAGCTTCAGCGTCAGCTTTCGGAGCGCCTTCTTTGATCGGGGACGGAGCGCCGTCAACCAAAGCTTTTGCTTCTTTAAGGCCAAGACCGGTTGCTTCACGAACAACTTTGATAACGTTGATTTTGGAAGCGCCAGCGTCTTTCAAGATTACGTCGAAGTCGGATTTTTCTTCGCCAGCGCCAGCAGCGCCACCAGCAGCAGCTACAGCTACCGGAGCAGCAGCAGTTACGCCGAATTCTTCTTCAATTGCTTTTACAAGATCATTTAATTCAAGGATAGTTGCTTCTTTCAATTCAGCAACGATGTTTTCGATGTTAAGTGCCATGATGTATTTCCTCCATGTTGTATATTAGTATTTAACCATACCAAGATTTTATTCGTAGAGATTAAGCTACGGTTTCGTCTTTGTCTGCAACAGCTTTTACTGCATAAGCCACGTTGCGGATCGGCGCCTGAAGTACGGAAAGAAGCATGGAAAGCATGCCTTCGTGGTTCGGCAGTTTTGCAACAGCCTTAACTTCTTCAGCGTCAACCACTTTACCTTCAACAATACCAACCTTTACATTAATTGCTTCGGTTTTAGTATCTTTAATGAAGTCTTCGATAATGCGAGCCGGAGCTACGGCATCAGTTTTGGAAATAGCCAATGCAGTCGGGCCTTCCAAATGTTCAGCGAAGCCTTCAAGGCCGAGTTCGTTAACAGCGATGCGAGTCAAAGTATTTTTGATTACTTTGTATTCAACGCCTTCTGCCAAGAACTTACGGCGAAGATCGGTTACCTGTGCTACTGTCAAGCCATTGTAACCAACCAATACGGCACCTTTTGCTTCGGAAAGGTTTTCTTTCATCTGAGCAACAATTGCCTGTTTTTCTGTAGTGACAGCCATTAGAATACCTCCTTGTAGATTTTGGTGATGCTCTATGTACTATCTTAGCGTAAAAAACGACCCCACCGCAACGCGATGAGGTCGTAACCGTTTCGTATCAAGATTCGGTGTCAGCCTCTGCGGGCGGATTTGCATCCATTATACATACCTGCGGTCTACAGCTAAGAGAACATATGTAATTACTGTTCCTTAGTAACGTTAGTCAATTTGAAAACGTTAAGCGGAACACCGGGGCCCATAGTAGCGCTCAAGGTTACAGACTTAATGTACTGACCTTTAGCAGCTGCCGGTTTAGCCTTGATAATAGTATCAACGATTGTGCGATAGTTGTCAAGCAATTTTTCAGCGTCGAAAGATGCTTTACCGATTGCACAAGCAATGATACCGGCTTTGTCGGTACGATATTCAATCTTACCGGCTTTGATTTCATTAACGGCACGAGCCACGTCCATAGTAACGGTACCAACCTTCGGGTTCGGCATCAAGCCTTTAGGACCCAAGATTTTACCGAGACGACCAACCTGACCCATCATGTCCGGAGTTGCTACAGCAACGTCGAAGTCGCTCCAGCCGCCCTGGATTTTAGCCACTAACTCTTCGGAACCAACGTAATCTGCGCCGGCTTCCTCAGCTTCTTTAATTTTATCGCCTTTCGCAAATACGAGTACGCGTTTGGTTTTACCAGTACCATGCGGTAAAACAACGGCACCACGAACTTGTTGATCAGCGTATTTAGGATCGACGTTCAAGTTGAAAGAGATTTCAACAGTTTCGTCGAATTTAGCAGTAGCAGTTTTCTTAACAAGCTCAACAGCTTCTACCGGTTCGTAGAATTTGCCGGCTTCGATAAGTTTAGCTGCTTCAGCGTATTTCTTACCTACTTTTGCCATCTTAATTTCCTCCTTATGTGGTTAAACGGGAATACCCTCCCACCGATGTGTGCTAGGCACACGTCGTACGCTCATTAATCAACGATTTCAATACCCATGCTGCGTGCAGTACCTTCTACCATACGCATGCCTTGTTCTACAGTATTTGCATTCAAGTCAGGCATTTTAAGTTCAGCGATTTCACGAACTTTATCGCGACCAACTTTTGCTACCTTATCACGGTTCGGTACGCCGGAACCCTTCTGGATACCTGCTGCTTTCTTCAAGAGAACAGCTGCCGGCGGCGTCTTAGTGATAAAAGTGAAGCTTCTATCATCAAATACAGTAATAACTACAGGAATTGTCAAACCGGCCTGCTGTGCAGTGCGTTCGTTAAATTCCTTAACGAATGCCATAATATTAACACCAGCCTGACCAAGTGCCGGACCAATCGGTGGTGCCGGACTAGCCTTTCCTGCTTCACACTGAAGTTTTACCATTTTAACAACTTTTTTAGCCATGGTGATTACACCTCCTTGCGCTCAAAATGTGGTGGTAACGGATGTTTACATCCTCCCACTGGCGACCACCAAAGCCGCCTAAAAAGTTTTTAGAGTTATATGTATATATATTAAAGAATTTTCTCAACTTGAGAGAATTCTACCTCTACCGGAGTTTCACGATTGAACACTTCCACCGTAAGCTTCAATGTTCCTTTTTCGTGATTAATCTCATCGATAACGCCCAAAATATTTTCAAAGGCACCGGAAGTAATGCGCACTGTTTCGCCTACCTCAACATCAATATCCTGTTTCGGCTTTTGATCCAATCCCTGTGATTTGAGAATATATTCGACCTCGGAATCAGATAACGGTACCGGTTTCGTAGCAGAGCCTACAAACCCCGTTACACCAGGCGTATTGCGCACCACATACCAGGATTTATCGTTGACTTCCATTTCAACGAGTACATAGCCCGGGAAAATTTTACGCTTAACTACTTTTTTAACCCCATCCTTCTCTTCGGTAGCTTCCTCTAACGGAACCAGGATACGGCTGATAACATCCTCCATACCCATGGACTGCACCTTGCGTTCCAGATTGGTTTTTACTTTATTTTCGTAGCCTGAATATGTATGAATTACATACCATTTCTTATCTGCTTCCATGTGAAGGCCTCCTATCCGACTAAGTGCATCAACAATTCAAAGAGTTTTGAGAAGATACCGTCAACGATACCGATCAACACGGCGATGAAGATAACTGTCACAAATACTACGATTGTGTAATTGATGAGCTCTTTCTTGGTCGGCCAGACTACTTTTTTAAGTTCAGCCTTCATTTCGCGGAAGAACTTGCCAGCTCCACCACGACGCTGCTGTACTGTCGAGTTAGACCCTGCCATCGTTTCACATCCTTAAATCATCAGGAATTATTGAAATAAAATTACTTCGTTTCGCGATGCAACGTGTGTTTACCGCAGAATTTGCAGTATTTCATCATTTCAATACGATCAGGATTGTTTTTCTTGTTTTTGTTGGTCTGATAGTTACGCTGTTTGCATTCAGTACATGCCAAAGTTACTGCATTACGCATCCGGATACACCTCACTTTAATCTGTTAGTTGTTGCACAAAAAGATAACATGCTTATATAGACTACCACAGCCCTATATGTCTGTCAAGTTTTAGGCAACTTAAAAAAGCCAGGTACATCAACCTGACGGCTTATTATAGCACGACAAAAAGAAAGTCGTCAATACCATATCGCCCTACATTTCTTTATAGTTATTAAACTTTATAATAGTCATTAAACTATAGTCAATAAACTTTGCTCCTTGCTCCTCCATTACTCTCCTCATCATCCTCGGTAATAGGTGCCATCAGACAACACGATATACACATCACCGTTATGATTTACAGCAAAAGTCGCTTTATATTCCAAGCGGACACCCAGTCCATGGTTATGTATAATGCCACCCCAAGGTAGTTTCCTTAAGTTTTCTCTTACTACAGACATCCTACTGTCCTCTATCCATTTTCTTGTTGAAACTGCCTGTAGAATACTATCAATAATAGCATTTTGATTTATCTCCGATACCCGTTTCCATTTCTCCTCGGTTGACTCTGTACCAGAATAAAATGTATCTTTTCTAACTAATATAAGCAAATCTCCTTCTTTTTCCCAACTGCCAAGAATCTGTGCCTCACCGTTTTTCACAGCCGGTTCTAAAAAGGGTGAGAAGCTAGAAAAATCAGGATGTTCTACGTAAAAAGTCACCGCTTCGTTTCCTTTTCCTGCTTCATTTCTTTTTCCCGCTTCGTTGCTTTTTTCCATTTCAGTCACATCATGCGTCTTTGCTTCTATAGAGTACCTAATGGGTTGTATCGAAAACGCTTCTATGCCAAGCCGAAAATTAGTAGGTGATATACCTTCTTTTCCCAATTCGGCCACAACCTTATTCCTAAACGTAACCGTCAGTTCCTTTGCTAATATAAATTTGGCCCAATCAACACGGCGTTTATACAACGCCTCTTCAGATTCATCCCCCTCCCATTGCGGCAGCTTAGATGCTAACGGTTCCTTTTCGGAAACTGTCTGCCAATACATCTGTTCAAAGGTCTGTTCTAATCGTCCATTCGGATCTGGTAACGCGAAGGCACTTACTTGAAATACCATACATAGTGCCCCCATGACCAAACCTTCGTAGCGCCATATCTGTTTCATTTCTTTCTCCTCCCTCTCTAACCCATCATCACTTAGCACCTATCTAATACAGAATCTACCTACACCATATCATATAAATTGAGCAATGTCATTCGCAAGACCTGACTTGCTATGCATAAAAAGACCTACTGTCATAGGTGTGCAGAATGCCCTTCGTTTCTTCTCCCCCTCGACTCTGTTCACCGCTTGCGTTCACACTATGGCAACCTACAAACAAAAAATCTCTGTATATAGGTTGAGCAATGTCATTCACTCTCCCCCTTAGCCGACATCTGTAACATCGTTGCTAGATGTCATTCGCAAGACCTGACTTGCTATGCATCAAAAAGACCTACTGCCATAGGTATGCAGAACGCCCTTCGCCAGACCAGCCTATTCTCCCCCCTGACTCTGTTCAGCGCTTGCATTCACTGTATGGCATCCTATTAAAAAAATCCCTGTATATAGGTTGAGCAATGTCATTCGCTCTCTCCCTTAGCCGACATCTGTAACATCGTTGCCAGATGTCATTCGCAAGACCTGACTTGCTATGCATCAAAAAGACCTACTGTCATAGGTGTGCAGAACGCCCTTCGCCAGACCGGGCTTCCAACACCTATGACAGTAGGTCGATTATTTTATTTATACAATATTAGTCTGCCAATACAGTTGCGCAACGATGGCACAGAGTCGGATGCTCCGCATCCTGCCCTACGGATTCGCGATGAATCCAGCAACGTTCGCATTTTTCATAATGGCTGGCACCTACTACTACGCTGAGGTGACCTTCTTCGGTTGCCACAGCTTCAGCCGGTGCCGTCGCACGACCTTCCACAACATTTGCTTCGCTGACGATGAGAAGGGAAGCTAAGAATTCATTGCCAAGTCCGGCCAATGCTTGGTATGCTTCGCCGTCTGCATATACAGTGATAGCCGCATCCAAGGAATGACCGATAATCTTCTTCTGACGCGCACTTTCAAGCGCTTTCGTCAATTCACTGCGAAGAGCCAATACGCGATTCCATTTTTCAGCCAAGGCTTCGTCATAGTGATCGCTGTGACCTTCCGGCCAATCTTCCAACATAACGCTAATGCCCATGCCGTCTTCCTTCGGCATGTACTGCCATACTTCTTCGGCGGTGAAGGACAATACCGGCGCTACCATACGAACCAAGGTCGTAAGGATTTCATATACGGCCGTCTGCGCACTACGACGCGCTTTATTGTCTGCCTTTTCCGCATACATTGTATCTTTCAATACATCCAAGTAGAACGCACTGAGATCAACGGTGCAGAAATTATGAATAGCGTGATACAAGACATGGAATTCATAGTTTTCATACGCTTCCGTTACCTTGCGACGCACTTCTTCCAAACGGAGCAATGCCCATTTGTCGAGTTCCGTCATATCCTTATAGGCTACCTTATCCTTGTTCGGATCGAAATCATCCAAGTTGCCAAGGAGGAAACGGAACGTATTTCTAATCTTACGATATACTTCGGACAGCTGTTTTACGATTTCTTTGGAAAGACGCACGTCTGCCTGATAGTCCGCGGAAGATACCCAAAGACGCATAACGTCCGCACCGTATACATCGATGATATCGGACGGAGCTACCGTGTTACCAACGGACTTGGACATCTTGCGGCCTTCGCCGTCCACAACAAAACCGTGAGTCAATACGGCATTGTACGGTGCATGACCAGTAGTAGCTACGCCGGTCAAAAGAGAAGAGTTAAACCAACCGCGATGCTGGTCGGAGCCTTCCAGATACATAGCGCACGGTACATCGATACCTTCATTTTCAAGTACCCCTGCCCAAGAGGAACCGCTGTCGAACCATACGTCCATAATGTCCGTTTCTTTGCGGAATTCATCATGACCGCAATGCGGACAAGTAAAGCCTTCCGGCAACAATTCTTTTTCCGTATGAGCCCACCATGCATCGGAGCCTTCCTTGGCTACCCATGCCTGAACGGATTTGATAGTTTCATCGTTACATACGTATTCGCCACATTCTTTGCAATAGAAAATCGGAATCGGCACGCCCCATGCACGCTGACGGGAAATACACCAGTCACCGCGATCGGCTACCATGTTGTAAATGCGGTCATGGCCCCATTTCGGAATCCACTGCACCTGATTGTCGATTACATCGAGGGCCTGCTGACGATAGCCGTCAACGGAAGAGAACCACTGTTCCGTAGCGCGGTAGATAACCGGATTTTTACAACGCCAGCAATGTGCATACTGATGGCGCAAGGTACCCTTATGAAGGAGCGCCCCGTTGTGAGCCACAATTTTCAAAATCGGCACTTCCGCATCATGAATTTCCACACCGGCCAACGACTGTTCCGTATCGCCGTAGCGATCGGTATCTACGGCGCTTATATATTCGCCGGTCGGTCCCACGAAGGAAGCGATTTCAAAATCAACCTTACCATCGTTCTTATATTTCATATATACGCCAAAGTCTTCTTCGCCGTGTGCCGGAGCTGTATGTACACAACCGGTACCGGCATCGAGCGTAACATGGTCGCCGAGGAATACCGGCACCGTACGTTCGATGAACGGATGCTTGAACGTAGCCATTTCAAGTTCTTCACCGCTGAACGTGTTGAGTACCTTGTATTCTTCCACGCCGCAATCCTTGAGTGCTGCTTCCACGAGATCTGTTGCCATCAAGTAGTATTCGTCGCCTACCTGCACCCACGAATAGGTGAGTTCCGGATTTACGGAAATAGCCTGCGATGCCGGCAAGGTCCACGGTGTAGTCGTCCAGATAACAGCATAGGCTTTATCCGTCGGCACGTCAGCCGGTAAGGTGCGTTTTACTTCCTGAAGGTACGCATATTTTACATAAATGGAGAAGGATTTCTTTTCCTTGTATTCGATTTCCGCTTCAGCCAACGCTGTTTCGCAATGCGTACACCAATATACAGTTTTAAGACCTTTGTAAATATGACCGCGTTTAGCCATTTCACCGAAGATGCCGATTTCTTTTACTTCGAAAGCCGGACGCAATGTTACGTACGGATCTTCCCAACGACCCAATACACCAAAGCGAATGAAATCTTTCTTCTGTTCTTCTACGCACTGCAAGGCGTATTCTTTACATTTAGCACGCAAATCAAGCGGAGACATTTCGTGACGATTGAGACCGGTGTTTTTTATAACCGCATGTTCAATCGGCAGACCGTGCGTATCCCATCCCGGAATGTACGGGGTGTAATAGCCCTGCATGGTCTTGTATTTCATAATAATATCTTTTAATGTTTTGTTCAGGGCGTGACCGATATGAAGCTTACCGTTTGCATACGGCGGTCCGTCATGCAGAACAAACGGCTTATTGCCCTGGCGTTTTTCCAAACGCTTTTCATAAATTTTATTATCTTCCCAGAATTTTAAAATTTCCGGCTCACGCTTTGGCAAGTTGCCGCGCATCGGGAATTCCGTAGCCGGTAAATGTAATGTTTTACCATAATCCATTTGCAGTCTCTCCTCTCAAAAATAAAAGCGTCCGTCCCCGAAGGGACGAACGCATAACATCCGTGGTACCACCCTACTGACTCCGCCATCGGCAAAGCCACTCACGCATATAACGGTGCTCACCGGCAATTCAGTATTGCTTGCTCAAAAGTGATCCGTCATCGCTTCATCTATCGACCTCACACCATACGCCGACTCGCTGCAGACTACCTGCCATGACCGTCTTTATCATCACAATATTAGGTATTCTTTCTATCATCCTCACAAAGGATACTAGTGGTATTATAGAAAAGTTTCCCTTTGCTTGTCAATGAAAAAAATCCTAATCCTCATCAGCAAAGAGTCTTATGCCTTGCCTACGAACAGACGGCTTGTAATAAAAGCAGCAATAAGCGGCACTACCGTCGTACCGATGGCAAGATAGAAGGCCGATACAATGCCCCCTTCGAGAAGCGTGGTAAGGAATAACGCCAGCAATGCAAAGTAAGTGACACTGCACAAGGTGTACGCCAAGGAGTAATTCGCCAGCACCGGACTTTCAAAATCGGGATCGCAAATGCGTAGTAACAACACACCCGTCAAGAATACGCCGGTAGACATGCCGAATACGGAAATCATCTGTTCAAACCAGTAGGAACGAAGCAGCTTTTTGCACAGCACCCACAGCATCCCCATGGTCAGCATATAACCGAGAACGCACATGACGAGGATGGGCACGATATACGTCATCACCGCATAAACCGGCATGCTGCCGATGGCAGCCACTACGGCAAACTCCGTCAACGAACCGGACACTTTGCTCTTCACCTTACCGTCTACCAAGTAATCGATTTTTAATTTGCAAATACTCCACCATACAATGAACATAATAACAATACAGTACGCCCAAATAGAAATATCTTTGAGCACCGGAATGTTGGCGCCCTTTACCGCGCCCAACGCAGCATAGGCCATAGCACATACGGCCATGATAATCGCCACATGAAAGGCGTACGCATCAACGGAAGAAGACAGCGTCGTTTCCCGTCCCATAGAAGGTTGCTTAGTAATATCTTTTTCATAGCCCACCTTAAAGCTGTGCGGAATATCGCCGGGCTTTTGCAGCGTCTGCGTAAAGCCTTTGCGCGCCGCAATATTGATGAGGATCATGCCGATAATAATACCGCCGACCAAGCCAAAGGTCGCCGTTGTTACCGCCACGCCCTGTGCTGTTTCCCAGAAACCGAGATTCATACCTTGCAGCATATTGCCGAGCAGTCCCGCCGTACCGTGACCGCCTACATAGCCGAGGCCCAATTCCCAACCGAAGGTGGGATAAAAATCAAAGATATCTTTAAAAGCAATATGTGTGCCGAAGCCCAACGCAAATTGCGCCATAGCCACCGCCGTACCGATACAAAAGAGAGGGATTACGCCGCGCAGCGTTTTATCCTGCGCATTGAGCTTTAACCCCAACGGCACCGAAGCCACCACCGGCACAATCAAAATGCCGGGAATCAACGCATACAGCTTGAGCCACTCTTTCGGAATAGGGAGCCACCCTAAACCGATAGGTCCTAAAATTAATAAGATAAAACCGCCGATAACCGAGGCGGGTATAAATGTTTTTTGAAACAGGGGCACCTTTGCCCGAATATATACGCCTAACAGCAGGAACATGCTCAGTACGCCTAATGCATACAGCATATCCGCCAATACTTTACCTGTCATATGTTACACCTCCCGTATACTTCTGCTTTCATGACGCTCTGCCAAAGCAAAGGCACTCTTCAGCAGCAGCTCCGCGCCTAAAGGCAATGCATCCGGATCGATGCGGAAGCAGCCGTGATGAATGGGATGCGTATATCCCTTCTCTTCATTGCCGATGCCAAGGAACCAGAAGCATCCTGGTACGACCTTAAGATAACGCGAAAAATCTTCTGCGCCCATAAGCGGAGTAATGGTCGGCAAGTTTTCTTCACCGAAGGAATCCGCCGCCACATCGCGCACGACGGATGCTACATACTCATCGCTAACCGTAGCATCATAACCGAAGGTGTACTTCACGGTTACCGTTGCCCGATGGGCCGCCGCCACGCTTTCCGCAATTTCCTTGATGCGCTTCGCTGCCATTTGCCGCGTGTCTTCATTAAAAGTTCGTACGCTGCCGGACAACTCCGCCTCGCCGGGAATGACATTCACTGCGCCGGAACCGGCATGAAAATTCGTCAAGCTTACCACCAGCTGATCCAAGGGATCTACTTCGCGGGATACCAACATTTGCAAGTTGGCACCGATTTGAATGCCCACCGCTACCGGATCAATCGTCAAATGCGGCTGCGAAGCATGACCGCCGCTGCCGTGAATCGTAATATAGAATCGATCCGACGCCGCCATAATCGGCCCCGGCTTTATACCGAATTGACCTGTCGGCAAGAAAGGCATCACATGCTGTCCCAATACGTAATCAACGCCGTCCAGTACACCGGCCTTCACATACTCCAGCGCTCCTCCCGGCGGCAATTCCTCGGCCGGTTGAAACAGCAGACGATAGGTGCCGACAAGCTCTTCCTTATGGGCACTCAAAAAAGCAGCCGCCGCTAACAGCATCGTCGTGTGACCGTCATGACCGCAGCCATGCATGAGACCTTCCTTCTCCGATTTAAACGGCGCATCCGTCAGCTCCTGCATGCGCAAGCAATCGATATCGGCGCGCAATGCAATTGCCGGTCCCGGCTTGCCGCCTTCAATCTCGGCTATAAGTCCCGTCTTCATGACCTGCCATATACGGTAACCACCCATGGCCTCCAGCTTTTCCCGAATAAACTCCGTCGTTTCATATTCCTCAAAGGACGGCTCCGGTCGTTTGTGCAACGCTTCATACCACGCCGTCATTTGTTCCTTCATCGCTTGTACTTCTTCACGAACCTGTAACATATACAGTCCCTCCTTTTCTCAATAGTCCGGCAATCGTCTGTCATGATTAATTCTCTCTATACTTGATTGTAAATTTGTTTGTAACATCGATTGCCTTATGTTTACATTATACTTTCTATAGAATAGATATGTCCACCTATTTATCTATGATAATCCATCATCGCTTTTGCCTGTAGATTACTAATATATTCCCCTTAAACTCCAAAGAGAGCCGTCTATCAATCTACGATTTTTCTCGCTCCGACAATCATAAATAAAATTATATTTATAACTTAATCACTGCATATACATGAAAACAGCATACGGTCTCAAGCACGCCAGAAGGATAGATTTTGCACAAGGCACCTCCTTTCTGTTGCCAGTATAGGAGGGCTCAAATGTTCAATTTCATATTACAGTTACAAGATAAATATAAAACAAATAAAAAGTAAATAAACTTTATTTACTTCTATGATAAATTTAGATATACTATTGGCAAGAGAGGTGATAGCATGGCAACAACAAAAAATTTGAATGTAAAAATAGATGCGGATCTCAAAGAACGTGCAGAAATTGTTTTTTCAGAATTGGGGTTACCTACATCAACAGCAATTACTATTTTCCTTAAAACGGTGGTAAGGTGGGGTATGTCAAATATTTTGTGTAAACTCTTAAAAATCTTTGTCATACTTTTCCA
>Cam_p2__coassemble_1173_pt1 | contig 26144 bp, 21 predicted proteins | sample Cam_p2__metabat2_low_PE_032 | metagenome-assembled genome bin Cam_p2 | reverse complement strand
GTCACTGGCGGACAGTTATGGGAAGTAAAAAAGACGGCAGATCATTCAGTACAAAAAGGAAAAGAAGATGGTTTTGGTGCGGAAGCAATTGGCGGTGGATCTACTGCCAAAGGATCATATACGTTAGCTGTAGGATCGAGTTCTAATGCTTCAGGCATGTTTTCAATAGCTATGGGATGGGGTAGTCAGACAGGTAATAATAATAATGTAGTAGCTATTGGACATGATGCAACGGCACAGGCATCGGAAACAGTAGCCATTGGTAATCATGCACAGGCTCAGAAAGGTTCGACAATTTCTATTGGTAACAATGCCATTGCACAGCAAGCCACAGCTATTTCTATTGGTTCTGGATCCGTAGCCGGTTTATCCGATGAAGGACATAATGACCCGATTTGGAATGAAATCGGTGATGATGGAAAGCCGATTTATAGTACATCCGATCCGAACGGCGATCGCACAGCACCACGCAGTGGTGCCGTAGCCGTAGGTAATGGGGCGAAAGCCTTGGGCTATCGCAACATTGCTATCGGTGAAAATGCGATAACGGCTAAAAGTAAATTAAGAGATGGCAAGTTTGTATCCAATGCGGGTTCTAATAATCCGGAATATACGGAACCAGGCGTCATCGGTTCCATTGCCATCGGCGGTTATGCCATAACGGAAGGCAGTCATTCTACGGTTATTGGTAATGCAGCATATGCTCTCGGAAATTACACATCAGCCTATGGTATTCGCAGCTATGCGTATGGCAAAGACTCTTCCGCTTTTGGTAATTCGGCTACGACTATGGGCAAACATTCAGTAGCTGTTGGTTCCTATGCTCGTGCCGATCATGATAATTCCGTAGCATTAGGGTCCGGGTCTATTACGGATAAAGCAGAATCTACGGCATCCTATACAATAGAAAAAGGTAAAGCAGCCAACTATGCTAATAGAATAACAGGCAAAACATTAGAATTTGCCGGGTCAGAAGCATACGGTACGGTCAGTGTAGGTGGTCAAGGCATAGCCGGTTATACCGGCAACGCTGATGAGAATGGCACGCTTACCGGATATACGGATCCGTTTGATCATAAGGTAATGATGGATAAGCCGATTTACCGTACGGTAACCAATGTAGCGGCCGGTCGTATTTCGGAGACCAGTACCGATGCTATCAACGGTAGCCAGTTGTATTATGCTATCGGCAAGACGGAAGTCAATGCTAACGATATTAAAACGAATGCCGGTAATATTACTACGAATACAACGAATATTGACAATTTGCAAAAGGACGTAGATAATCAAGGTAAGTTGATTGATGCAAATAGCAAACTCATTGATGCGAATACCAGTCGAATTAATGGTATTGATACACGGCTGAACACTCAAGATAAACGTATGAATCAGCAAGATCAACGGTTGAATGATCAAGAGAAACGCCTTGATCAGGTAGAAAAAATTGATGTCCTACAAAATGCAAAAATCCAGCAGAATGCGGATGCTATTGGCGATTTACAAAAACGACAGGAATCCATCGATAGCAAGTTGGATACCATGGGTGATAAAATCAATGGCGTGAAGGATGACCTTAAGGATTATAAAGCGGAAACCGATAAGGCTATTGCTAAAAATACAGCAGATATCGAGCAAAATAAAAATGCTATCGCGCAAAACCAAAAAGAGATCGAAAAAAATCAGCAAGCCATTGAAAAAACCAACACTCATCTTTCAGAAGTAGAAGGCCAAGTCAATACGAACAAGAATGACATTGCTAAGATTAACGTATTGCAACAGGCACAGTCGCAGAACTTGACGGAGATTAAAGACCAAGTATTGAACAATACGTCGTTGATTACTAATGTTCAACAAAGTGTAACTAATTTGGATACGCGGGTTACGACGAAGATTGAAAGTCATGAAACGCGTATTACATCCGTAGAAAAAACGGTGGAAACCCATACGGCAGAAATTAAAGAAAATAAAGAAAACATTGCCAAAAATGCGGAAGCCATCAAGGATAACAAAGAGAACATCGCTGCCAATACACAGAGCATTAATGAATTGGCACAGGCACAGCAGCAATCAATGGATGGGATTCGTCAAGCTATCAATGATGTGCGCAAGGAATCCCGTCAGGGCGATGCGATGAATGCAGCGTTGGCCGCATTGAAACCGCTTCAGTATGATCCGGATGAAAAGACGCAGATTATGGCCGGTGTAGGCGGTTATAAAGGAGAACATGCCGTAGCATTGGGATTGGCGCATTTCTTTAACGACAGCTTGATGGCAAACATCGGCGGTGCGTACACCTCGGGTAGCTCCATGATATGGAATGCAGGCGTGACGATTAAATTCGGTTCCTCTCACGACAAGGATGATGAACATCGTCGTACCACCATCGAATACACGCCGGACGTAGTAGTGAAAGAACACATCGCTACCTTGGAACAAGAAGTGGCTACTTCGAAAGCTGAAATGGCTGCACTTCGTGCATCTTCAATAGCACAAATCAATGAACTTCAGAAACAAATCGAAGAGTTAAAGCGTTTGTTAACAAAATAAAAAATTACGTGAGTGTATTTTCTTTGTAGTGAATGATGTAACATATAGTCTATAAAATATAAAAAAGGACTACGCCTATCTTCGCAGTTCACTGTGTGAACGCGTTGATTGTGGGTAGTCCTTTTTTATATCTTGAGTCATATTGGTGTACGCGGTGATGGCGATATTCACAATTTCGGCGGCGGTATGTTAGTCCGTTACGATACCAATACAGGTGCTTATTATGAAGGCGCTTTACGCGTAGGTACACGCTATACGAAAGACTTTTCAAATCATCATGCTGTGTATGCCGGATTGGGTGTGGAACACGAATTTGACGGAGAAGCGATTGCTTATTATGATGGAGCATCCTCGCCTTCGCCGCGACTGAAAGGAACCAGCGGTTTAATTGAGCTAGGGTGGTCACATAATGTGGGAAAAGCGCGCAGTACCTATCAACAAATCGGAGTCACCGGATGGTTTGGTCGTGAACGAGGTATAACGGCACATGCTAATTTTGGTTGGGTATTCTAACAGTTTTTTATTTTTGTAAAGTTGTATTTGCTATGGGTATCTTTTATAATAAAACAAAGATATATCATGAAAAGTATAATTACTATCACTTTCGTGATAGCGGCATTGGCCGTAAAGGTGGTGAAAGGAGGTCCTTTCAGTGAAAGAATACAGTAACGGCGAGCTTACTATTGTGTGGGATTCGTCGAAATGTGTGCATGCCGGGGTGTGCGTTAAGATGTTGCCTAAGGTATATAATCCGAAGGCGCGTCCGTGGATAACCATTGAAAATGCCACAACGGAAGAGTTGAAAAAGCAAATCGATGCATGTCCGTCGGGGGCATTGACGTATCGCTTGGAAACAAATATATAACATATTTTCACCGGGTGAGTGGCTACATACGTACATACAATGGATTGCATATAATGATGACATGGTATGATCATGGATGTGTATAGTTGTGAAGGGTTCGCAGTAATATAGCGTAGATATGAGAAGGAGAGAAACATGGAAATTACCGTAAAGCAGGTGGATAAGGAAAAGCGCGGTGCCTTTGTAGCATTGGCGGACGGCAAGGAGTTCGCCGGTGAAATGACGTATAGCCGTGTGAATGATTCGCTAATTATTATCGATCATACGGAAACAGATCCGTCTTACGGCGGCATGGGGGTTGGCAAACAGATGGTGCAAGCGGCCATTGCTTGGGCTAAGGAAACGGGGACAAAGATTATGCCGCTATGTCCGTTTGCTAAGGGATATTTTGAAAAGCATCCGGAAGAAGTGGCAGAGATTATTGCCAAACAAGGATAAGCGTAGGCGTGAGTGGGACACGGCTAATATATACGAGAAGAAGGAGTAGGTTATGACAACGGGTCGATTGGAAGCGTTCAGCGATGGCGTGATTGCCATTATTATTACGATTATGGTGCTGGAATTAAAAATTCCGGAAGGGGCGGATTGGCAGGCATTACAGGACATGCTGCATCCCTTCATCAGTTATGTCATCAGTTTTATATACGTGGGCATTTATTGGAATAATCATCACCATTTGTTACAGGTGACGGAGAAAGTGAATGGCCGCGTGTTGTGGGCGAATTTGTTTCTTTTATTTGCGTTGTCGTTGATTCCTGTTTCGACAGCCTGGATTGGTGCCAATGCCGGCGCGGTAGCGCCTACCGTTTTGTACGGTGTGGTTTTGTTAGGCTGTGCGCTTGGTTATTATATACTGCAGTCGGTTATCGTTGCTGCGGAAGGTGAGCATTCACAGATCAAGCAATTAATAGGCCGTGATTATAAAGGAAAGTTGTCAGTAGTGACATATACTGTGGCAGCAGTGATTGCCTTTATGTGGCCGTGGGTGGCGAATGTGTTGTATGCGGTTATGGCCGTTGTTTGGCTTATACCGGATAAGCGCATGGAGATTGAATAAATAAAAATACGACTATAGGTATCGCAAGTCAGGTCTTACGAATGACATTGCTCAACCTATAGTCGTATTTTTATTTTTAAGGTAAAGGAAAGAGGTAACTATCACAATTGGTCTTTTTATATAGGAGGGGAAGAGAACAGTTGTATTTTTAATTTATATGTATATCTTCATGGAACTCTCATATAACATTCATAGGGAACTCATGTAATTTCAGTACAATACAAGCATCGGTTATAGGTAATAATCGTTACAGCATAGATGTTGTCGGTACAATGATGAAATAAAAAGTATGTAGAATACAGGACGTTCTTTTAGAGAACGAAGGAGGCTATAGTATGAAATTACGTTACATGGCAGTATTGCCGGTGGCTATGATTGCATTATGGGCGAACCAAGCAAATGCGGCATCCGTGGAAGGTGCGAAGGAACCGTTATTGCAGCCGGGCTATCATCAAATGGCAACACAGGCGAGCGAAGAGGATACGAAGAAAGAAGGAACTAAGGATTTTCGTTATCGATACCATCATAATCAGCCGATGATGGCGGAAGGAATGCCTGCACCCAGAACAGGTGTGCCTCCGTATCATCATGAAGGAATGATGACCGGAGGTATGATGCATCATTCTGACAATCGTAAGTTATGTGACGGTGAGCGAACACGTAAAGCACCGGCAACAGCAGAGGAAAAAGAGCAGCGTAAAAAAGCATTGGCTGCCGACTACCAACGTCGAAAATAAGCTATTGTTATTACTAGGATGTACTCAATAGGTATGATAGGCGTGATAGGCATGAATTGCATGATATATTATCATGATATGAGAAAGCCAGTTATCATCCGTGTTTACGTCAAATGATAATGTAGGAAATTGTCGTTTTTTGGACGCTGCATGCATAATTGATACGATAAATCATGAAGAAAAGTGATGTTTTCTATTCCTATAGGGCAACATTGCTGTTATAATGAGAACAGGTTAAGATAGTTCGGGATACAAACCACCGCCGAAACAACGGCTTGTCCGTTGGGGAGTGAGTGGTTATAAACATCCTGAGTAGTGTAAGCTTGGCCCGAGTAACTTGAGATTGGCGCTTGTAATGAAGTACGGAACTTATATCAGTCATTTAACAAGGCGTTGACGGGAAACGGTTATTCGGGTCAAGTTTTTTTTGTTTTTAGAAGGCACATATACATCTTGGTAGTCAGGTCTTACGAATGACGTACCTACGATGTATATGTGCCTTCTTTATACTTTAAACACTTGATGCTGAATAAAAGAGAGAAGAGAGAATGACATGCTTGCGATGTACACAGGACTTCTTTATGTCTAAATACTTAGACCGAATAGGAAGAGGGAAGGCGAATGACGTACCAGCGATGTATATGTGCCTTCTTTATACGTTAAACACTTGATGCCGAATAAAAGAGAGAAGAGAGAATGACATGCTTGCGATGTATACAGGACTTCTTTATTTCTAAATACTTAGACCGAATAGGAAGAGGGAAGGCGAAAATGATAGGTGTTTGATGTATATTGAAGTCCTCTTTTTAGATATTTTTTTGACATTTAAAAAGTATACTATCACTAGATTATTGTTTTAATATATGTGATAGGAGGGGTTCCTATGAAATCGGATACGACAGTCACGCCCGGCAGTGCTACTAAATTTATTGTATGCAGCGCACTGGGGCTTATCATGTTTTTTGTGACCATAACAATTAACGGGAAAAGTACGATTCCATTGGATCATCTGACCAATTGGGTGCGAAGTGTATTGGGACCGTCACAGAAATACATTGTATTATTGGCCATTGCCGCAGGTGCTGCGCTACCGTTTGTAAAAGGAACATGGAATCGCAGTAGGCAAGACAGAATTTTTTCGTTTTGTAAACTCATAGGATTGCTTTGCGCGGCTATGTTTGTATTTGGCTGGGGACCGGCGGAACTTCATACCAATAAAAATTTATTTCCTTTTTTATTTACCGTGCTATGTAGTTCGCTTTGTTTTTTAATCCCCATCGCTGCTGTGTTTCTGTCATTTCTTACCGACTACGGGTTGATGGAATTTGTAGCGATTTTTTTACAATCGGTTATGCGGAAAATTTGGAAAACACCGGGGCGTTCGGCCATTGATGCGGTCGCTTCTTTTGTAGGCAGTTATTCATTGGCATTGTTGATTACGGATCGCTTGTATCGGGAAGGCAAATATACGACGAAAGAAGCATTTATTATTGCTACCGGTTTTTCGACGGTATCGACTACGTTTATGGTGGTTGTTGCCAAAACATTACAGCTCATGCCGTATTGGAATTTTTATTTTTGGACGACCTTAGTCATTACTTTTATTGTTACGGCCATTGTTGTGCGACTGTATCCAACAGCACATGTAACGGAAGCGTATGCGGATGGTGTAACGCCACAGCCGGAAGAAGTTATCACCGGTAACCGTTTATCGCGGGCATGGCAAGAAGCACTGTTGGCTTCATCGGCTTCGGGTAATATCGGAGCTAATGTGTGGCGTAGTACGCGCGAAGGCTTACACATGGTGTGCAATATTTTGCCAACGATTATGTCTATCGGTTTATTCGGCATGTTGATGGCATTATATACACCGATATTTAATTGGCTGGGATATATTTTTTATCCTTTCACGGCAGTGATGCAAGTGCCGGATGCCTTGGTAGTAGCACAGGCATTGGCTACATCGATTGCGGAAATGTTTTTACCGGCTGCTTTTGTAGTGAAAGCTGCCATAGCCGCGCGTTATGTAGTCGCTGTTGTTTGTATTTCGGAACTTCTGTTTTTCTCAGCATTGATTCCATGTATCTTATCGACGACAATTCCTGTGTCCATACCTAAGCTGTTGGTGCTGTGGGTGGAACGGACTATTTTGTCTATTATTCTTGCCGGAGCGGTAGCGCTATTTTTCTTCTAACTATTTAAAAGAGAGAGCGGCCATATATATGATTCGAAAGCTCGGTCTTACGAAGAGCGTTTCTACATCATACATATGGCCGCTTTGTTTTTGATGCATCGTATAAAAATAGCGACGTATCGGCAAGAAGAATAGAAAAAGTCATTAAGGGAGAAGGGCATTTCTCCGTTGTATCAATGTCCGTTTTTATAATAGATGCGAAGAAAAAGAAAATGCTTCTTTTTATATTTTTATTCATAATAGATTGCTGTAGGTATAGTTGGAGAAAGAGAAGGCAATACGGGGATAACATGATTTATAACGTATATTGTTATAAATGTAATGTATACAAAAATAATGTATTTCATATTCAAAATGAGTATTTACAAAGGATTAATGTCCATATATAATGGTGTACGTAATTAAATTTGTAGGCTATAAAGAGAAAAAGGAGGGACGCGCGGTGACGAATATAGAGGAACGTGCTAAATCATATGAAGAGCAGTTATTGGAATGGTATACGCACTTGCATACATACCCGGAAACGTCGTTTAGTGAAGTCCATACGACAGAGTATCTTATAGAGCAATTGGAAGCTATCGGAGGATATACGTTAACTCGCGTATCCAATACAGGCGTAGTTGCGGATATCACTTGTGGCAAGCCGGGACCAAAGGTGGCGCTAAGAGCAGATATTGATGCGTTGGCAATGCCGGAGCACAGCGGTCTTTCCTTTGCTTCCGTTAATGATGGCGTTATGCATGCGTGCGGTCATGACGGGCATATGACGATGTTGTTGGGGGCAGCTAAATTAATTCGTCAGTGTCAAGATGAATTGTCCGGATCGTATCGATTATTGTTTCAACCGGGAGAAGAATTATTTCCCGGCGGGGCCAAGGAATATGTAGAAAAAGGCGTGTTGGACGGTGTCGATTATATTTTGGGACAACATGTAGCGCCGTTTTTACCGACCGGAACATTTGGTTTGGTAGAGGGTCCGATTATGGGGGCTACCGATGTGGCTCATATTAAGATCATCGGTCAAGGCGGTCATGCCTCCATGCCTCATTTAAATACGGACGTCATTGCTACGGGAGCGGAGATTGTTACTAATTTACAACATTTGGTAGCGCGTGAAGTCGATCTGTTGGCACAGGCTGTTATCAGCATTACTAATTTCCATGCCGGAACAGCGCACAATGTCATGGCCGGTGAAGCACTATTAAGCGGATCAATTCGTACTTTTGATGAAGAGGTGCGACAATATTTGGCAAAACGCATTGAAGAGGTGGCCACAGCTATTGCTAGGGCACACCGTTGTGAAGCCGAGGTGGTATATGAGTTTGGTTATCCGGCAACAGTGAATGATGCGGCAGTGACAAGAACAGTGAGGGCGGCGTTACGCGATTTGTATGGTGAAGCTGCGCTGCCGGAGCAAAAGCCATTGATGGCTGGAGAGGATTTTGCATCTTATTTGAAGGTATGCCGCGGTACGTTTTATTTTATCGGTGTAGGCAATGAAGAAAAAGAGTGCAAGTATCCGTTGCATCATAGTTGTTTTAAGTTAGATCCGGACGCATTGCCGTTAGGTGTAGCCGGGTTGATTGCAGGATCGCAAGCTGTGATGCGAGCACATCCTATTGCGGAATAGCAGTGTAGTATGGAATGAAAGTGCCGCCGGTTATAGGCAACAGAGAGTGAGAGAAAGTTAGCTCACGCAAGTAAAAGGAGGGCTGTAGTATGGAAGAAAAGAGAAAAATGTCTTTGGTAGAACGGTGGTTGTACCGAGTAGAAGTCGTGGGCAATAAGTTGCCGGACCCGGTTACGTTATTCTTAATTATTATTGGGATTATTTTAATTGCCTCTTATGTATTAGCGGGCATGGGATTTTCTGTGGTTAATCCGGCTACGAACGAAACAATTAAGGCTGTAAATTTGCTCAGCATGGAAAGCTTACAAAAAATGCTCACCGGTGTGGTTGGTAATTTCCAAGGATTCCCGCCGCTAGGTCTTGTGCTGGTAACCATGATCGGTGTTGGTGTAGCGGAACGGACGGGGCTTATGGAAGCAGCGATGAAATATTCCATCGCAAAAATTCCACCGGCCTATGTTACATTGCTTATTGTATTTATCGGTGTTAACAGTAATATGGCTGCCGATGCGGGTTTTATCGTATTGCCGCCGTTGGCCGCCAGTATTTACATGGCGTTGGGACGTAATCCGTTGGCCGGTCTATTTACTGCCTATGCGGCAGTAGCCGGTGCGTTCCATGCCAATATTATCGTAAACATGACGGATGTATTGGAAACGAGCTTTACTATTCCGGCAGCGCAGCTGGTTATGCCAAGCTATGTGTCTTCACCGGCGATGAACTTTTACTTTATTGCCGTATCAATGGTTATCTTGGTGATTGCTGCTTATTTTATCAGTACTAAAATTATCGAGCCGCGCCTTGGCAATTTTGCGGCGTCCGATGATTTGTTAAAGGAGCACGCTGTTGCGGCTACGGATGATCCGGCGGTTGTTAAGAAGGAATTAAAAGGTCTCTTGTGGGCTGGTATTAGTGTGGTAATTTTTATTGCTGTTCTCGTAGCTCTTTCCATAGGTCCGGATGCATTTCTCAGAGATCCGAAAACCGGTTCGTTATTGAGCAGTAAAGCACCGTTGATGGCAGGGTTAGTACCGATTGTATTAACGGCGTTCCTCATTCCGGGAATTATTTACGGTCTTATTACCGGATCTATTCGCTCCGACCGTGATGTAGTAAAAATGATGACCGAAACTATGAGCGGAATGGGCGGTTATATCGTATTGGCCTTTGTGGCAGCACAGTTCTTGGCCTATTTCAAATGGTCTAATATGGGACTTATCATTGCCATCGAAGGGGCGAATACGTTGAAAGAATCCGGCTTTGTCGGTATTGGTTTGGTAATAGCTTTCATTATCTTGGCCGGCTTTATCAATCTGTTTATTGGCAGCGCATCGGCTAAGTGGGCTATTATGGCACCGGTGTTTGTACCGATGTTGCTTCTCCTTGGTTATGATCCGGCGTTAACACAGATGGCATATCGTATCGGTGACTCCATAACTAATCCGATTTCGCCATTATTCCCGTACTTCCCGATTTGTATTGCTTTTGCACAGCGATATATGCCAAAGGTGGGCATGGGGACAGTCATTGCTAACATGCTACCGTTCTCTATTGTGTTCGGAATTCTTTGGACAATTCTCTTGGTTATTTTCATTGTTATGAATTTGCCATTGGGACCCGATGGGTTTATTTATCTCGGCACCCATTAATATATTGTTGAAATAGAGTAGAAAAGCCCTTTTTATAGGCTCGCAAGTCAGGTCTGACGAATGACGTTGCTCCGCCTATAAAAAGGGCTTTTCGTATATAAACGATGTATTAAAGTGTGACGAGATGGAAAGGGAGAAGCAACGAATGACGTTGCTTTATCTATAGCCGATGGCTTTTTATATGTAATGAGTAGCGAGATAGTTAGGGAGAGCAAAGTCAGGTCTGACGAATGACGTTGTTCCGCCTATAAAAAGGGCTTTTCGTATATAAACGATGTATTAAAGTGTGACGAGATGGAAAGGGAGAAGCAACGAATGACGTCGCTTAATCTACAGCCGAGGGGCTTTTTATAGTTAGTTTATTTATATGCAACCGAGCATTCCTAATATAATTCCCAATACACCGGAGCCGAGGAGTAAACGAATAACGCCTGTTTTTCTTCGCACGGCAAAGAGGGAGAGAAGAAGTACAGCCAGGCCGCCCCAACTAATATCACCCCAATGTACGGGGATATCTTCCGTATTCCATACGGCAAGAAAAATAAAACTGATGCTGGCGGCGCAGATGAGGGCTACAACGGCCGGGCGAAGTCCGTTTAGTACACCGCGAATCGGTCCGATATTTCCATATTTTAAAAAGAGGCGGGCTAAGATAATACCGAGAATGATGGAGGGAAACACAAAACCAAAGGTAGCAGCCATAGCACCGGGAACACCGGCGATTTTAGTGCCTACGAACGTGGCAGCATTAATTCCAATCGGTCCCGGTGTCATTTGTGAAATGGTAAAAATATTGACGAAGTCACTCATGCTGAGCCAACCATAGGTATCTACCACGGCAGCCTGAATAAGGGGCATCGATGCGTAACCGCCGCCGACACAGAAAAGGCCGATTTTAGCAAATTCCCAAAATAGTGTGAGATAAATCATAGTGGTAAGCCTCCCTTAATTGTACTTGGCAGTGCGCATAAAGAAAAAGCCTACCAAACCGTCCAATACAATGAGTGTCATAATATTTAATTGGAAGAAGGCATTACCAATAAAGGTGACCAATAAAATTAATAAAGGCAACGCTAATTTCTTTTTACATTGTTTTACCGCCAAATCTATACCAACGTTGAGGATCAACGCTGTAGCACCGCACTGCATACCGCGCAGCATGTAAGCGATAATTTTATTTTGAATGAAATAATCATAGCAATATGAAATAATACTCAACGTAATAAGCGGTGGCAATACGGTAGCCAATAGTGCTACGAAGGTGCCGAGATAACCGGCCATGCGATAGCCTAAGATGATGGCGCTGTTCGTGGCGACAATTCCCGGCATGGACTGAGCGATGGCCACCATATCCAAGGTATCCTTATCGTTGATCCAGTGATATTCATCAACGTACTTGGCTTTTAATAGCGGAATGATGACAAAGCCGCCACCGACAGTGAAGGCACTGATAATAAAAGTGGATTTAAAAAGGGTCCAAAAAAAATGAGCGTCTCGCTTCGGTGGTGTAAGCACTGCTTCATCTTGCTTCGACAACGTAGGCTCTACAACGCCGTGTTTATTCTTTTTAACTTCCATGAAAGTACTCCTTGTTTGTTATTGGCGTGTGGTGTAATAGTGGTTACTACAATATATTCTTTAGAAGAAGATGATTATTTTACAGATGTAATTATATCACTTTGTGTCGGGTCATACTACTTATTATAACTATTCGTCCCCTGTAGTAAGTAAGCAATGTGATTTACAAAGAGGTGATGCGACAGGAAGTAAAGAGGAGTCGGTTTAGTGTAAAATAAAAAGAATGTCTTGCATAACAAGACAAATAGCCGTATAATGATAACCATAACCGAGGTGGCTAATGAAATTTCTAATATACTGCTATATGACGGAAGGGCTATTAAGCCGGATGCAGACTGATATTGGAGAATGTACTATAGAATTTGTGAGCAGAAAATAAAAAATTTCTGTTGACAATTTTTAATTCATAGTGCTATAGTAGGTTTACAAGTTAGATACGAAATCACGACGATGAAGAGAAAAGTACATGTATGCCGTTGTGTACAGCGAGTCCGGTTGGTGTGAGCGGATGGCAAAGCATAGATGGAAGTGCATCTCGGAGTTACTAAGGCAAAGCCGCGGGGGCGGGGGAGTCTTTTTCGGGTGTCGCCCGTTATAGCGAATCTGTATACAGTCGTTATTGTATGATAGAATTGATTCATTGATAAAGGCCTGTACAGTAAGAGATATTCGGCTTCGGTTGAATAACACAAGGTGGAACCGCGATAGTATCGCCCTTGGTTGTCAAATGACAATCAAGGGCGTTTTTTTATATTCGTTTCGTGATGTGCAGCAGAAGGAGAGAGCTGCTGCACATCATCAGATGAATAGACGAGACAGTCGGTATAGCTAGCAACGATGTTGTCTCTATTGCGGACGTATTCTTGTGGTATGACGGTGACGGATGCCTAATGGTTTTGTAACTGACTGAGGTACCTGATTATTGCGATATAATTACATACAAGAGAAAAGAGAGACGAAGAAAAAGAAGAGAGAGAAATAGAAAATAAAAAGAGAGAGGAATATGACCTTGCCCATGAGAGTACATACAATGAAAAACAGTGAGCGGTGATTCTGAATTTAGTGGGGAAAATATAATCGTAGAATCACATGGTAAGATACGTATACTTTAAGAGAAAAACTCTGAGAAAGGATGAGAGATTATGGCACAGACAGTAAATGATACATTACAGTTAATCGGTAACACACCGGTATATAATATTAAAGGCACAGATGTGTATGTAAAATTGGAAAAGTATAATGTCGGCGGCAGCGTTAAGGATCGCGCTGTACTCGGTATGCTTCAAGATGCACAGAAAAAAGGTCTTATTAAGGATAATACAATTTTGGTGGAAGCCACCAGCGGTAACACAGGAATTGCGTTGGCAATGCTCGGCGCTGTACTGGGAATTAAGGTTGTTATTATCATGCCGGAAAGTATGAGTAAGGAACGTCGCGAACTCGTTAAAGCTTACGGGGCTCAGTTGGTATTGACGCCGAAGGAAACCGGTATGAAGGGTGCATTGGCTAAAGCACAGGAAATTCTTGATGCGTATCCGGAAGCGGTAACGCTCGGTCAGTTCGTAAATCCGGCAAATCCGGGCATTCACTACGAAACAACAGCGACAGAAATTTTAACGCAGGTACCGAATGTAGGAACTATCGTTGCCGGCGTAGGTACGGGCGGTACATTTACCGGTATTGCTCGCAAGCTGAAGGAAGTGAATAGTGCGATTAAAGCGGTAGCCGTGGAACCGGCAGGATCGCCGGTTATCTCGAAAGGGGTAGGCGGTACGCATAAAATTCAGGGAATCGGTGCCGGTTTTGTTCCGGATAATTTCGATAAAACATTGATGGATGAAATCGTAGCCGTAACGGATGATGATGCGATTGCACAGGTGCAGACATTTATGCGTGAAACCGGTATCAGCATCGGGATTTCTGCAGGGGCAGCAATTAAGGCAGCCAAAGATATTGCGGCTAACCATCCGGGTAAGCCGGTAGTAGCGATTGCTCCGGATGGCGTTGAAAAGTACTTATCTATGTTAACATTTGATGATGTTACCTACGTAAAAGCGTAAGGGCTAACGGTAACAGATGGCTCGTTACGAGCAAGGAGGATGTATGAAACGATTATGGCAAGCCATTCGTTATAATATTAAACGCGTTATGGATTCGGATCCTGCGGCGGATTCGGTGTGGATGGTGCTGTGGACATACCCGCATATTACGGCTTTGTTTTGGCACTTTTTTGCGCATCGCTTATACAAGCGTGGCTACAAGCTATTGGCTCGTCGTATCGCGTTGCATTCACGGCGCGTAACGGGCATTGAAATTCATCCGGGAGCAACCATCGGTCGCGGTTTGTTCATTGATCATGGCATGGGTGTAGTCATCGGTGAAACGGCTATCGTCGGAGATGATGTGACATTATTTCACGGTGTTACCTTAGGCGGCATGAGTAGCAAGAAAGTAAAGCGTCACCCAACGGTGGGCAATGATGTACTTATTGGAGCGGGCACCAAGGTACTCGGTGATATTACTGTTGGCGATCATAGTCGTATCGGTTGTAATTTAGTCATAAAACGTGATGTGCCGGCGAATGTGGTGATTTATGAAACGGAACCGGAAAATATAGTTAGTCGCCGTCATAAGCCGACGATTCATATCGTTGATGGCCATGGTCACAGCGATCAGGATCAGAGAGAGGATCACAGCGAAACAGGCCGTCATATTCCGCGTCATCGCATTGCTTTTACGCCAAAGAATATGACAAAGGAAATGGCTTGGTATATTTAGGTTGTATTTTAGAATTTGTGGATACAGTTGCGATATGGATGAGGCTATCTTGTAAGTAGTACATTGAATGTTAGTAGGCCGATTATTTTATAGGAATGAATGTGACGACAAATTCGGAGGACAGCAGGTGATGTACATAGAAGATAAGTAAGGCATAAGGCTAGTATGTCTACAAATTCGTCGGTAGGTAATCAATCTAAAGAGTATATTCAAAATGCTATTTTACCGTATACCAGTCATCATATTACTGCGGATAATTATAAAACATTGCAAATCAATGCGGCGCGTTCTCTAAAAAATAGTACATCCGGCAAAAATTCATAAAGGTACATTACTGGTACAGCGGTAAGATAAAAAGGGACTGTAATGGAATGAGCGAAAAACTCATTTCGTTACAGTCCTCTTTTTAACGATAACGCGTCGGATCCGGATAGAGAATAGAAGCGAGTAATGTCTTTGTATATTCTTCGCGAGGGGCCGTGAAAATTTGCTCGGTGTCATTATCTTCAAGAATGCGACCATCCTTCATTACCAATATGCGTTGGCAAAGATAACGTACCAATGCCAAATCGTGAGCGATGAAAAGAATAGCAAAGCCTTTCTGTTTTTGTAATTCGGTAAGAAGATTAATGATTTGAGCTTGCACGGACATGTCTAAGGCAGCGACGGCTTCATCAGCGATGATGAGGCGTGGCTGTACAGCTAACGCCCGGGCAATAGCTACACGTTGACGCTGTCCGCCGGAGAGTTCGGACGGGTAGGCAGTGCCGTAATGAGGATCGAGTTGAACCATCGAGAGTAGTTCATCAACTCGTAAGCGCCGTTCCTTTGTCGTTAGATTAGCATGCGTCAGACATAATGCTTCATCAATACTTTCAGTAATGGTTCTTTGCGGATGCAAGGCACCGTCCGCATCTTGGAAAATAAGTTGTATATCACAAGGATGAAGGTCATGATGTAATTGAGACGGCGAAGTGATTATGGGGCGACCATCAAAGAACATGGTCCCACAGTCAGACCGATATCGCCCCATGATAAGACGGGCTAATGTTGATTTGCCGCAACCCGATTCACCGACGAGACCGACAATTTCGCCGGCATGAAGTGTAAAGGATACATCGGTTACAGCGAGAATTGTCATAGTGTGGGCAGTGATAAATGTTTTACTTAGTCCGGTTACTTTGAGAAGCGGTTTGGCGATTGGGTTATTGAGGGAAGAATTGTTATTTTTTTCTCTAAGGGGAGCAGCATCGGTAGTGGAGATAGTAGCGTGTGTATCGGAACGTATTTGTTTTTTGGAGGCCGGTGTGGTTTCGGCAGGTTTTTCTCCGGCGCAGATAATAGGGGGGGTTACCTTTGGAGCACGAGAATCTAAGAGCCATGTTGCGGCGCGATGTGTAGGAGATATAACGAACAGCGGCGGCCGTTTATGGTAATCGATAGCCATTGCGTAGGGATTGCGCGGAGCAAACGGATCGCCCACAGTCCGCTGTGTAAGGAGTGGCGGATGGCCGGTAATAGAGTGAAGCGGATGACCTTTATCGGCCTTAGCCGGGACAGATCGCAGTAAGCCCCAGGTGTACGGGTGAAGCGGATGACAGAGAATATCCTCGGCCGTGCCGATTTCGACGATGCGACCGCCGTACATAACGGCAATGCGATCGGCCATATAGGCGGCTACGCCTAAATCATGAGTAATTACAATTAAGGAGAGTCCTAGGTCGTGTCGTAATTTTTTTAGTACATCCAAGACTTGAATTTGTACGGTAACATCCAGCGCTGTGGTAGGTTCGTCGGCCAGTAAAATATCCGGCTTCATAGCTAATGCAATGGCCAACGCACAACGTTGGCGTTGACCGCCGGATAATTCGTGAGGCATCATGTGCAGCCATTTTTTTTCGCCAGGTAAACCAACGGCTTCTAAAAGGTGAAGCGCTTTTGTAGAAAGCGTTTCTTTTGTTGAGGTCGTTTGGTCGTGAGGGGATTTGGTACTAGTCATTTTGGCGGAGAAGGAGGGATGTAAACCTTCGCGCCGGTTTTTAGTGTCTCCTTGGCGCAAGGCTTCAAACAGCTGCGCACCGATTGTCATGGACGGATTTAAAATTGTCAGCGGATGCTGGAACATCATGGAAATACGGTGACCGCGCAGCTGTTGCAGCTCTTTTTCCGACGCGGCGGTAATATCGATTGGTGTTGACTGCGGCTGACGCGGATGAAGCACAATGCGTCCGCCGGTGATATGACCGCGCTCCGGTAACAATCCCATGGCGGCCTTACACAGTACGGATTTGCCACAGCCCGATTCGCCGAGCAATACCAAAATTTCTCCTTGCTTTAATGTAAGCGATACATCGTCCAAAGCATAAATTGTACCGTTTTGATGAGTAAATTCCACAGATATATTTTCAATGGTCAATACCGGCGGTGTATCATCTGTGGATTGTGCGTGCGAGTTTGGCAGAGTCGTTTTATTTTTTGTGGACATGCTGTTCATAATTTTATTTTTGGTAGGCTGTGTCATTGTTGTATATCCCAGGTTTCAATGTTCCACATGACTCCGGTCGCGTGATGACCGAGGACGCGCTCTGTAGAGGGGCCGGTTATTTTTTTTGCTGCTACGTAATTACCGTCCAAATAGGCAATCATAATATAGGCCGGATGAGCGGCAAAGGCTTGCTGAAATTCGTCATATGCCAGCTTGCGCTGCGCCGGATCGTAGGTAGCACGCGCTTTGGCTAACGCAGCATCAACGGCGGCATTGCTGTAATGAGTGTAGTTGCCGCTACCATTTGTATAAAATAAATCGTAAGTTCCGTTGTCCGGATCAAAAGGAGCGGCCTGTCCGATCATGATAGCTTGGTTATGTTTCCAGTCGAATTTGGATACGATGTGAACGCGCATGTCGATGCCTTCTTCCTTCAGCTGCGAAGCGATGACCTTTGCCATATCTACCCGCTCCGTTTCGTATTCGCGCACGTCCACGGAAAAAGCGAGTTTTTCCCCGTTCTTTTCGTAAATACCGTCAGTACCGCGATGCCATCCGGCTTGGGCTAACGCCTCTTTTACGTAAGTCGGATTATAGTCACGGTGGGGTACCGTCGGATCATTATAGGCGGCATTTTGTTGCAACGGGCTATAAGCCACACTTCCTTGATTGTTGAGAACACTGGCGATGATAGCTTTTTTATCGATAGCATAGCCTAGGATGGAAACCAATTCGGGATGCTTTTTCCAAAAGGCGTTGTCAAAATTAGGGGCAATGCCGCGATAATCAGCGGTTTTAAAATCGTAAACGGTAAATTTGTCATTGCCACGGAAGGCTTCTGTATTGTGTGCATTCAACCAAGCAATATCGACGCCGCCGGATTTGACCTGTGTGGCCTTAGCGTTTTCATCAAGAATAATTTTGAAAATAATTTTGTCGATATGGGGCACTTGATCGTAATACGTTTCGTTTTTGGAAACGACGATGGACTGCCCCTTATCCCAGCTGACAAATTTATAACGGCCCGTGCCGATTGGATGACGGTTGAAATCATCGGTCATAATGTCCTTACCTTCTAATAGATGTTTAGGTAAGAGTCCAATCGTCAAATAATTAAGCATTGCCGCATTGGGTCGGGACAATACGATTTGTACCGTATTGTCATCAACGACGATGACGTCTTTAATTTCTTTGTAGTTGTCGCGAATGGAAGCTTCCAAATTTGTATTCTTGGTCAGCTGATCCAATGTGAATTTTATATCGGCAGCAGTAAACGGTGTGCCGTCATGCCAAGTAACACCTTTGCGTAAATGAAATGTATAGGTCAGTGTGGCTTCATCAAATTGATAATCGGTGGCCAAATCGGGAACCGGTTCGCCATGACCGTTATATTTCATCAAGCCGGAAAAAATAATATCCGGCAGTTCATCATGTGTATTTAAAATCGGGTTGATAGTGGTGTAATCCGTGCTGGCAAACGTAAGCGTTTTACTGTTGGTGTCGGTTCCCGCTTGCGAACCGCAGCCGACCATGAGTGCCAAGCAGGCTACCGTTGTCAGTGTTAAGGCAAGACGACGCAGATGTTGAGAAAGTTGCATGAAGACCTCCTTATAAATTACTGCAACCGCGATTCAATTGGCGGCGGATATAGTAGCCGAGACGAGTAATCGAGAGCAGTGTAATAACTAAAAATATACCGGGAATCAGAATGACCCACCACGCATTGGTAAGCAATGCGCGATTGGCCAAAGAGAGCATGGTTCCCCAAGAAATAACATCTACGGACAGGCCTAATCCTAAAAAGCTGAGTGTCGATTCCATCAGTATGGCAGATCCTATCGAGGATACGACCATAAACATAATGGGGGACCAAATACTGGGCCATAGATGGTAGCGCAGAATATATAACGGGCCGGCGCCCATAAAGCGGGCGGCCCATACATAATCGCTGTTTTTAATATGACATACTTCGCTGCGGACGATGCGGGCCAGGTTCATCCAAGTGGTACCGCCGATGATAAGTGCTATAGATATCGGGCTCGGTGAAGGGATAAAGGCTAAGCATAAAATCATGAGAAGTAATGAAGGAATGCTGCTAAGAATTTCCGCCGTGCGCATTAGCACCGTGTCAACTATGCGTGAAGCGAGGCCGCTCAATGCACCGTATAATACGCCAAGGCCGGTAGATACCAGCATACTCAGTACACCGATGCCAAGCGATAACCGGCCGCCGTACCAAATGCTAGAATATATATCACGGCCCAGTGCATCGGTACCGAAATAAAATGTTTGATTAGGTGCTTCGCTGAGATGATGCAAATAAAAATGAGCCGGATCGTGATTGGCAATCAGCGGCGCAGCCAAACATCCGATAATGATGAATAATAACCAAAGCACAGCAGGCCAAGGAAAACGGCGGCGCTTTTGAAAGAATTGTCTGTGCAATAGTTCTGACTGCCATGATGTTGTAGTCGGTGGTATGGCAGATAACTCAGCAGATGATGCGGTTTGTGATTCCTTGCATTGTGGCATAGCAGAGTCGGTTGCCAAAGGACGGACGAAGCGAAATTCGTCATCATTCGATAGCGTAGGTCGGCTCATTTATATCACCTGCCCTTCATCGTGCTGCAGGCGTGAATCTAATTGTTCGTTAATGGCCTGGGCCGCTAAACCGGAAGCGATAACAAAACAGCCGGTAAGCATAACGATGAGCATGAGCAAATTATAATCGTGATACTTTGCGCTTTCAATGGCCAGCATGCCCAGCCCGGGATAAGAAAAAACGGCTTCCACCACATATGTACCGCCGACGATATGATTAGCGGATACGGCCATGACACTGATAATGGTGGGCAGTACATTGCGTAAACAATGACGGATAAGAATTGTACGGCGGCTAAGTCCTTTAGCCTTGGCTAACAATACGTAATCGGCGCGGGTTTCGTCTAACAATTTATTGCGAATGATATAGGCATAGTACCATACATGAGTGATGACCATTACGGATAAAGGAAGTATTAAATGATTGGCGCGGCTTAATAGGTTTTCGCTTTCACCGGGAGCATAGGCACCACTGCCGGGAAGCCAACCCAAATTAACATTGAACAGTAAAAGAAATAGGAGCCCTAACCAGAAGGAAGGAATATAATTCGCAATAGTACCGACAGTGCTAAGCAACCTATCAGGCCAGCGATCTTCGTATAATGCACAAATAAGCGCGAGAATAATGGCAATCACAAATACGGTAAGGTACGAAGCAATCCCTAACAGTAGTGTGTTACCGGCCATGTCGGCCATTACATGCATGGCGGGTTCGCGATATTTATAAGATATACCAAAATCACCGTGGAGCCCATGAGTTACCCACTGGATATATTGAATATACAGTGGTTTATCAAGACCTAATCGAAGGCGTGCTGCCGATTGCTCTTCAGTGCTCATGCGATCGATGCGTTCACCGTAAAATGCTTGCAACGGATCGCCCGGAGCTAAGCGTGCTACGGTAAATACCGTAATAGATAAGACGAACATGGCACAGAAAAAAACAATAGTCGTGTGCCATAAACGAGAAAATCGATGTGCCACGGGCAGCGCCTCCTTTCCATAGTATACTCAGCCGTATTATAGCACACTTATATATAAATCACTAATAATGTAACTGTTTCGGAGACAGCGTCATATGTGTATACAATGCGGTGAAATAATAAAAGAAAAACCTCTCGTCTCTATGAAATATAAGAGTGAGAGGTGGGGGTACCGGTTAGTGACCGGAGATATGTTCGGGGCGGATGAATTTGTAAAAGACAAATAATCCTAAGCTTTGACTAATAAGCATTGTCGCTGCCATCGGAACGGCACTGCTGTCACCGGCGATACCTACCAGCGGTGCGGATAGACCGGCGCATACGGTACCAAAAAAAGATAATAAAGCAGTGACGCTGCCGGCGAATGCGCTTTCCCGTTGCAGAACTGCAGCAAAGGTAACGGTGCCAAAAGCAGCAATAGGGCTAACGACGCAAAATAAAGTGGCCGCTGTTACCCAAAGAGGCGCTTGCAAAATCACGGCCAAGGAAAAGGCGACTAAGCTCAGCTCTGTCCACCACAAGGTAAAGCGCATCATTTGGTATTCCGTGAAATGATGTACCAAACGAGTAACGAGAGCACTGCCTAGCACGATACCTACGGAATTAAAAAAGAAAAAATAGCTGTACTCTTGCGGCGTTGTTCCGTAGATTCTTTGAAAGAGAAAAGCGGATCCGGATAAATAGCCAAAGAAGGCCATAAAGACAAAGGCTTGCAGCAAGCAATGACCAAGGACATATTTCTTTTTCAGCAGCGTGGTAAAGGCAGCAAAATTTCTGCTAAAGCCGCCTTTGATGCGGCGTGCAGGGGGAAGACTTTCCTTAATACACAAGCTGCCGATGAGCATAATAACACCCAGTGCGGCGAGGACAGCAAAAATCATACGCCATGAATAAAAGCGCACAATTTGTCCGCTGATAAGCGGTGCAATCACCGGGGCAAAACCATTAACAAACATGAGGACAGCCAATAATTTAGTTAGAGCAGGCCCTTTGGCTAAATCCGTACTGATGGAGCGAGGACTGATCATGCCGGCTGCACCGGCAAGGCCTTGCACAAAACGAAGTGCAATTAATTCCCAGACGGATGTGACATACATACAGCCGATACTGGCTAACGTAAAAATCAACAGTCCTCCGCACAACGGGCGCTTGCGACCGAGACCGTCACTTAAAGGACCGATAATGAGTGTGCCCAAGGCGGAGCCAATCATAAAGCCGCCGATGGTTAACTGCGTCAGTGAAGCGCTGGCGTGAAAATCCATAGCCACTTTAGGTAAATCGGGCAAGTACATGTCCATAGAAAAAGGAACCATGGCGGAAAGTATTCCTAAAAATAAGGTAAATATAATGCTTATGGATACAGCAGGTGTCATCGGTGGTTCATCAATGGGCACATTCATGTTTGTGCGCTCCTTCATACTTACATCTTCTTTAAAAAATATATAAATCGCGCCATAACACATGGCGCGATAGTACGAAAAAAGAAAAAATAAAAAACGCTATACCGCAAGCAGCACAGCGTTCTTTGTGGCGGAGGATTAGGGATTCGAACCCTAGCGACGGTAACCCGCCCTAACGATTTAGCAAACCGTCCTCTTCAGCCTCTTGAGTAATCCTCCATATATGTTACTCGTAAATTCTAGCATTAATAAGAAAAGTTGTCAAGAGTGCGGTCTGGAGTAAAAGTGAAGGTAGTTTTATGCTGCTATAAAAACTATTGAAAAATTATTGAGAAGTTGAGAGAAGGTAATGATGAGAATTTGTAGTTGACAATCTGATTTATATCGCGATAATATAATCCCATCAAATTTAATAGGAAATCATCAAGAGCAGCTGAGGGACTGGCCCGGTGACGTTGCGGCAACCTTCCTTGAGAAAGGTGCCAAATCCAGCGATAGTATCGGTAATGATTATGTCGAAAGATGATTGGTAGCTAATGAGTAGATAGCCCTTGTCTTTCGAGACGAGGGCTTTTTTGTTGACTGCCTGCAAAATGGTATGTGGTGAATCAGCGACTACTCATTGCTAAAGTTGGAAATAACTTGATGATGTATATTGAGTGAGAAGAGAGAATGCTCGGTCGGAGGTGAGAGACCGGCCAAGTGCAAGGAACGTCTGAGGGCATATGTATTGAGAAATAAGAGGAGGATTATAGTATGAAATTTTCTTGGCAATGGTTTAAAAAGAGTGCGCTTTTAGGAGCTGCCGTACTGGTTTTGGGTGGTGCATTGGCCGGTTGTGGCAGCGATTCATCGGCAGTAAAAAATGAAATTACCGTGGGAATTACACCGGGCTCCACGGAACAAATTATGGAATATGTAGTGGAAAAGGCTAAGAAGGAAGGGCTTACGGTTCATGTAAAAACGTTCTCCGATTATATTACACCGGACCAAGCGGTGGCTACCGGCGATATTGATGTAAATCTGTATCAGCACAAACCGTTCATGGATGCATTTAATGCGAAGAACGGTACGAACTTGGTTAGCATCGGAACGACCTACTTGGCACCGTTGGCCGTGTATTCCCATAAATACAAATCATTAAACGAAATTCCCGACGGAGGAACGATTGCGATTCCCAATGATCCGACAAATGGCAGCCGAGCTTTAATCCTATTGGAAAAGCAAGGGCTCATTACATTGGATCCGAAGAAAGATCCGTTAAAAGCCGTACCTCAGGATATTGTAGAAAATCCGAAGCATATTCAAATTATCGAACTGGAAGCGGCACAATTACCGCGTTCGTTGGAAGATACGGATGCATCGGTTATCAATGCAGGCTTTGCTATTTCTGCCGGACTTAACAGCAAGCGAGACGGTATTGCCGTGGAAGGCGATACCAGTCCGTATGTGAATATTGTGGCAACGCGGGCAAAAGATAAAGATAATCCGACGTACAAAAAATTCGTTTCTATTTTCCAAAGTGACGATGTACGCGATTTTATCAATAAAGAATTTGAAGGTGTAATTATTCCTGTGTGGTAATATCGTTGGTCAATGACATTGATTTAATGTTTTGTAACATAGCTGGTACTTTGTAGCATATTGATACGATGTTGCAAAATATCTTAGAGAGCCTAGGGTAAATTTATTTTTGGCATATGAGGATAATTTAAAAGGATACATTTTCTGCAGCGTGTAAGGGCAAGCATGTTGCGGGAGATGTATTCTTTTTTATTTCAATGATTACCGATGATTCAAAGAAATTTGATATACTTTTGCGTTGACGTATGGACAAATATCCACATATAATAGAACATAGTATTGTAGTAGGAAAAGAATTGGAGGGGAACTATGGCGCGATTAACAAAGGAAGAAGTAAAAGAACGTGTATGCCGTGCAATTGAAGATGCAGCTCCGGAACTTAAGAAAATAGCGGCATCTATCATGGCAGAACCGGAGTTAGGCTATAAAGAGGATAAGACATCGTCCAAAGTGCAACGAGCTTTCGATGCAATGGGATTGACATATACGACGGGACATGGCCGTACCGGTTTAAAGGCGCGCCTTAATGGCGGCGCTTCCGGTTATACGGTAGCCATGATTGGCGAATTGGATGCTATCGTGTGTCCGAAACATCCGGCGGCAGATCCATTGACGGGGGCAGCCCATTGCTGTGGTCATAACATTCAGATTGCGAACATGTTAGCGGTAGGGAAAGGTCTTATGGCTGACGGCGTAATGCAATCGCTGAAAGGTGACGTGGTTCTTTTTGCGGTACCTGCCGAAGAATATGTAGAAATCGATTACCGGAATAAACTTCGTGAAGAAGGGACGATTAAATATTTGGGCGGTAAACAACAGTTGATATATGAAGGTGCTTTCGATGACATTGACATGGCGATGCAAATGCATGTAGCAACGGCAGAAACTCCGCAAGGAGAAATGAATCTCGGCACTACATCCAATGGGTTTATTGGCAAACTTATCGAGTATAAAGGAAAAGCGGCCCATGCGGCAGCAGCACCGCATGAAGGAATCAATGCATTGCAGGCAGCCATGATGGGGGTTATGGGAGTGAATGCCATACGCGATACATTTAAAGAAAGTGATTATATTCGCTTTCATCCCATTATCAACAGTGGTGGCGATTTGGTGAATGTGGTACCGGATAAGGTAACGATGGAAAGTTATGTGCGCGGTGCTAATGTGGAGGCAATGATTGATGCGAACAAGCGAATTAATCGAGCCTTGAAAGCCGGCGGAGATGCGGTTGGTGCTACATGTGACATCCAGGATTTGCCGGGATATTTACCAATGCGGAATGATGCAGTGATGAATGGTCTGTTGGAAGCTAACTCTAAAATGCTTTTCCCGGAAGACAATGTACGATATGGTGAACATATGGCGGGGAGTACCGATATGGGAGATGTGTCGCATATTATGCCGGTGATCCATCCCTGGGTTGGTTGCATTGACGGCGTATTGCACGGCGCCGATTATGTGGTATCTGTCGAAGAGGTAGCCTATATAAAAACGGCACAGGCATTAGCTATGACTATCGTAGATTTACTATATGATGATGCAGCCGGTGCAGAGAGAGTGATGGCGGAGTTCACGCCAGCGTTGACAAAAGAAGAATACTTGGCATTGATGGACAGTATTGACAGTAAACACTAGACGAAATTGCTGTATAGCAGACACCTCATTGTAGTCGATGAAAGTAAGCGATAAGAAAAAGGGGGCTTGGCACACATGGTGAAAGCCCCTTTTGTGTATGATGATTACATGATAACTATAAGATAACTATAAATTTTCTCTTAAATTTTTGAATAAGATTTTGTCTTAGCAATACATGGGATACTCGAATTCCCACCACAGAAAGTGATATACGATGTGTATTTACTATATATAATAACTATTTAATGTTAGTAATAGTTAGTAGTAATGCTGGTATCGTACATGAAGAGATGAAGAATACTTTGTATAATGTGGTGGGCTCCGCGATAACCATCAATTCAGATTAAACGCAGATAATAATAAAAAATTAAAAATTTTTAAAAAAGTAGTTGACGAATATTTGAAAACCATGTATTATATA
>Cam_p2__coassemble_1159_pt1 | contig 26695 bp, 26 predicted proteins | sample Cam_p2__metabat2_low_PE_032 | metagenome-assembled genome bin Cam_p2 | reverse complement strand
GATGATGTGTGACGGTTCTGACACATCGGTAAAATAAAAACTGACCGAGCGATGAAGTGGTGGGCGTATAGTCCACCACTATTTTTTTGGAGAAGCCATGAATATTGAATATAAGATAGTAACTTTAACAGAAAAGTTCTATTTAGATTATCCCAGTGATAACTATCCTGAAATATTAGAAAAGTCAAAAAGGGCATATAATTGTTTGATGTTAGAATTAAACGATTATTACATATGCATCCCTTATAGATCGGAAATGAGACATAAACAAGGATATAAATTTACAAAATCAAAACGTTCTATAAAAAGTCAATCAGGACTTGATTATACAAAAATAGTTATTGTTAAGAATATAGAGTATCTGTCAAAGCTAAATGCTGTAATTGATGCTGATGAGTTTAAAGAAACTGTAGAAAATATTGGTAAGATAGCCAGAGGGGCCGACAGATTTATTACCGACTATATAAAAATAGTGAGAAACAATGTGGATGATAAGGGGCTACCTAAAAGATTTAGATTTTCTACATTACAATACTTTCACAAAGAACTTTCCATTCTATAAAAATAAATGTTCGGTTAAGACTCTTAGTGCTTAACCGAACATTTATTTTATTCTATCATTGTTTTATTGTTAGATGTGATCGCGGATAAGACCGATAACTTTTCCTTCGATAATACATTCTTTGGTAATAATCGGCTCAAAATCCTCGTTCTCCGGCTGTAGACGGATGTAATCTCTTTCACGGTAAAACCGTTTTACCGTTGCTTCGTCATCAATACGCGCTACTACGATATCTCCGTTATTGGCAGTAGACTGATTGCGAACAATGAGCAAATCCCCTTCGAACATGCCTACATTCCGCATGGATTCCCCTTGTACACGCAGCAAGAAGCATTCCGAATTGCCAATTAACGAAGCAGGCAAGGGGAGAACGGCTTCTTGATTTTGAATAGCCGTTACCGGGGTACCGGCCTGAACAACACCGATAAGCGGTACGTTGCGAAGCTGGCCACTGCGAAATTCATAGGGGTCGGACGATGTCACTTCATCATCCTTGGATATTTCCAGTTGCTTCGGCGTTGAAGACGGCGTCATACCCACAATAGTAATAGAGCGATTCTTATTGCGATCGCGTTTAATATAGCCGAATCGTTCCAATGTATCTAAATGGCTCTGCACCGTAGAGGTAGAGCTGACACCGATATAATCACAAATTTCACGAACGCTGGGGCAGCGGAATTGAGTAAGCTGACATTCCTTGATAAAGTCTAAAATAACCTTTTGTTTTGTATTAATATCCGTAGCCGGTCGTCTCATGGGGATTCCTCACAATCTAAAAAACTATTTATTACTGTATACTAATCAATCACAATACATATGTTATATATATCTTATCATTCATTATAAAGCGCATCCCATAGCAATGTCAAATAATTGTTCGAACGAAACTATTGACCGAACATTTATTCTTGTGCTATACTAAGCACGTAAACAAACATACATACGTTAAATATGTTCGAAATATAATGGGGTGATTTCTCATGAGACGTAATTTATTAGCAATAAAGAGAGATATGACAGTTGTATTAGGGATGTGTTTACTTATGTTGGCGGGATACTTTGTTATTCCCGGCACGCCTACACTGGATACGACCAATACGCAGCAGATTACCGTACAGCGAGGTGATACGCTTTGGAGTATTGCTCAACGGGTAACGCATAATACGATGGACATTCGTCATTATGTATATACGGTAAAGCAATTAAATAATTTAGCGAATGAAGGTGATTTACAACCGGGTATGGTTCTTCAAGTGCCTAAGTTATCCAATCATTCCGACAAAGGCTCTACGTATATGGCTCAAAACTGACGAGAGCACATAACTTTATATAAAAAACAGCGCGATTTCCACGGTGACCGGAGACGCGCTGTTTTTTGTTTTATGTTACCGTTTACTGAAAATCGAGCTGATCGGATTGTCTACAAATTTATTGGCCTCGTTGATATAGCGGCGAACCATGGCCACGCTGTGATGACGGGTTTGACGCATAATGTTACGTTCTTCCACGCCAAAGGCGGCAGCGGTAGTGGCAAAGCCGTGACGCAAGCTATGTGCACCGTACATATCCGGGTTAAGACCGATAGCGGCGACATATTTTTTTACAATCTCAGCGATACTTTTATCGCTGATTGCCGTCTTGCGCAGGGTCATTGTCTTCGTAAAACCTCTAAAAATCGGGCCTTCTTTAATACCGGAATACCTAAGCCATGCCTTGAGGGCCCTTACAGCGCAAAATTCGGGATTTTCCACATAGGGGATAGCCACAACGGCACCTTGACCTTCTTGGTCAGCTTTAGATGCCTTTACAAAGATTTCAACACCTTGCGGTGAGAAATGAAGGGTTTCTACGGTAATCTTACTCAGTTCGCTGCGGCGAAAGGCACCCATAAAGCCGATTAATAGGATGGCTTTATCGCGAAGCAGTTGGATTTCGGAAAGTCCCAGCTTCGGCATTTCTTCAAAGATATCTTCCAGATCCTCCAGGAGAATAGGTGTCTTACCTTGTTGATAGGTGCCTTTAAGGCGGCGAATCCCGCGAAGTGCTTGTTTAACCAAGATGGAGGCACAAGGGTTTTCGGCTATACCGGAGGCATTAAAATTTTCGGAAATAGCGCTGATGCGACGGGAAATCGTATTGGCTTTGGCGTAATCGGCCAAATCGTTGATATAGTTGACAATAGTTTCGGGAATCGCCGGAAAGGCCGTAACATGATGGAAATTACACCAGTCAACAAAATCGTTCCAATCGGATTCGTACGCATCAATGGTATTTTCCGCTTTGGATAATAAAATACTTTGCTTTGCTTTGGCGGTAAGCTTTGAACTGGCGGCCAAGCTGTTGTGATCGCGTAAATAAAAATGTTTGGATGCATCAGTCATAGGAGAACCTCGTCAATTAATTTCTGTAAACGATTGCGTAATGCAATATATACGTGTTAATTTGTATGTAATTTGTATGTACATATAATAACTTGGCTAACTGCCAAATTTTATACAAAAAATTACTTCCGATAATATATCGTTATCGGAAGTAATTATAGCATATTCGGGAGAACCCGTCTATACGGTATATAATTTTATATGTGTTATCACGCATACATTACAGCTAATCGCAGTAATCTGCACTGCTATCTTGGCAGCTACCAATTCTATGCTGATACATAATCAAGGTCGATGTCTTTATTGGCCAAGACCGGTTTAATTAGCAAATGATCGGCAACTACATTTGATTTGGCAAATATGTTTTAGTTTGTGAATACATTATGAATCTTGGCAATTTCCGCACGTAATCGTTCTTCGTCGATCGTAAGCAATTCACGATGCTTCATAAGAACCTTGCCGGCTACAACTACGGTATCGGCGTCGGACGAATTGGCTGCGTATACTAATGACGCTACATCGTTGTAACGTGGCATCCAATGCATGCCGGTTGTATTATACAATACAATATCTGCCCGCTGTCCGGATTTTAATACCCCTAAGTCGTCATAACCGAGTACGCGCGCGCCTTCAATGGTTCCCATGTTCCAAGCCGTTTGTGCCGGAATAGCTTTGGGATCATAGAGTCGAGCTTTATGCAGTGTCGCAGCCAAACGTACTTCTTCCAGCATGTCCGCATTGTTGTTGCTGGCGGATCCATCCGTACCGAGACCTACTGTAATGCCTTTGGCAAGCATTTCCGGTACCGGCGCAATACCGCTGGCCAGTTTAAGATTAGATTGCGGATTATGAGCCACCCGAACATTTTTTTCTCGCATAATGTCCATATCTTCATCGGTTACATGTACGCAATGAGCAGCCACACAACCGCGCTCGAACAAGCCTAAGTCATTCATGTGTGCAATCGGTGTTTTACCGGTTTGCTTAATCACATTTTCTACTTCACCCTTCGTTTCGGACAAATGCATATGAATTTCTGCACCGATGTCTTCGCTTAACGCAATGATACGGCGAATATAGTCGTCGGGACATGTATAGGGAGCGTGTGGTCCCAGCATTACCTTAATGCGATTATCGTCATAGCCGTTCCACGTTGTAAATAATTCCTTGTTTTCTACTAAGGCTTTATCTGCTGTCGGTGCTACACCGGCAAGACCACGGGATAATACGGCACGAATACCTGTTTCTTGTACAGCCTTAGCGGTTTGTTCCATAAAGAAATACATATCGCTAAAGCAGGTAGTACCGCTGCGTAGCATTTCGGCAATGCCCAGCTGTGTCCCCCAGTATACGATATCGTCAGTCAGCTTGGCTTCGGCCGGCCAGATGGCATGTTCCAACCAGTCCATTAATTCCAAATCATCGGCGTAATTACGCAACAATCCCATGGCGATATGCGTATGCGTATTTACGAGGCCCGGTGCAGCCAGCATGCCTTTGCCGTTAATTGTTTCTTTGGCGGCTTCCTTCGGTGCTTCCGTTGAAATTTCGGCAATGTGTCCGCCATTAACCGAAATGTAGGCATCGCGTATAACCGTATCATCGGAGAGTACGTCTACATGTTGTATTACTAAATCTATCATTGATACATCCTTTATCTTCTTCATTTATTGGTTATCTGCCTAACAGTAACCGTTGAAAAATAATTACTGAATTGAAATACTCCGAAACACAGTATTACTACTGTTTCAGTAGTGTCAATTACAGGATTGCCTACTCACGGAAAAATGATTAGGTAATCGAAGTCAGGCAATTGTTTAGGTAATCGTAGTCAGGTAATTGATTAGTTAACCTTAGTCAAGCGATTGACTAGTTAACTTTAGTCAGGTAATCGATTTGTTCCTGTGTTAAATGATCCACTTCGTATCCCATGGATGCCAACTTAATTGCAGCCATGCGCGTATCCAATTCATGAGGCAACACATGAACATCATGTTCCATAGTCGTACCGTGTTTCAGTAAGTATTCCGCAGCCAAGGCCTGCATAGCGAAGGACAGGTCCATGATTTCTGCAGGATGACCGTCGCCGGCAGCCAAGTTAACAAGGCGCCCTTCTGCCAATACATACAAAGTGCGTCCATCGGCCATGCTATAGCCTTCAATGTTTTTGCGTACATTTTTATGGCTCTTCGCTACTTCGGCTAATTCTTTTGTATTTACTTCGCAATCGAAGTGGCCCGCATTACACATGATAGCTTTATCCTTCATCACATCAAAGTGTTGACGGCGGATAACATCCTTGCAGCCGGTTACGGTAATGAAGATATCACCGATGCGCGCTGCTTCAATCATAGGTAATACTTTGAATCCGTCAAATACAGCTTCAATAGCTTTAATCGGATCTACTTCGGTAACATACACGTGAGCACCAAGTCCCTTAGCGCGCATAGCTACTCCTTTACCGCACCAGCCGTATCCGGCTACGACAACATTTTTACCCGTTACGGTAAGATTGGTTGTACGCATAATACCATCCCATACAGATTGACCGGTACCGTAACGATTGTCAAAGAGATATTTGCAGTACGAATCGTTAACGGCAATCATTGGGAATGCCAATTTCTTTTCATTGGCCAATGCGTGTAAGCGATGTACACCGGTTGTGGTTTCTTCGGAACCGCCGATCAAGCGTTCTCGTGCATCCTGACGTGTCGTATGCAGCAAATGAACCAAATCGCCGCCATCGTCAATAATGATATGCGGTTTATGATCCAATGCCTTATTAAGGAACATGGTATATTCTTCATCCGTGCAATTATGCCATGCATAGACGGTAAGTCCCATATCAACCAAAGCAGCTGCTACATCATCCTGTGTGGACAGCGGATTGGAACCGGTTACGATTACATCGGCACCGGCTTTTTTTAGTACCGTAGCCAAGTAGGCTGTCTTTGCTTCCAAATGAACGCTGACTACCACTGTTTTGCCTTCAAAAATTTTGCTGGCTTTAAAGTCATCTACCAAGCTGTTCAGGGCAGGCATGAAATTAGACACCCATTCGATTTTTTTATGGCCTTCCGGGGCCAACGCAATATCTTTAATTAATGATTTCATCTCTCTTGAACCTCCTTGTGAAGTCCCGCAATGGACTTCGTATAATCGGGATATAACACACCGGCTTCGGTTATGATGGCGGACACGTACTCATGCGGTGTCACATCAAAGGCAGGATTGAGGACAGGCACGCCATCCGGTGCCGTTTGACATCCTTGAAAATGAGTAACCTCCCGAGAGTCTCGAATTTCGATAGGAATATCCTTGCCGGATGCCAGTGTAAAATCAAAGGTGCTGTACGGTGCTGCCACATAAAATGGAATGCCATGTGCTTTGGCCAGTACGGCTACGCCGTAGGTTCCGATTTTATTGGCCACATCCCCCTCTGTGGTAATGCGGTCGGCACCGACGATAACGGCATCGATAAGTCCTTGCTGCATCGCATAGGCAGCCATGTTATCCGTAAGTAATGTAACAGGAATACCATCTTGGTGCAATTCAAAGGTGGTAAGCCGTGCACCTTGCAATAGCGGACGGGTTTCATCGGCATAGACCATGCTCAGCTGACCGTTCGCATGTAACTCACGTATTACCCCTAATGCAGTACCGATGCCTGCGGTAGCCAGTGCACCGGCATTGCAATGCGTTAAGATACGCAGTCCGCGCCGTCCTTCAAAAATACGTGCCCCCGCTTTGGCCATGGCACGATTCAAGGCCAGGTCTTCCTCGTTTATGGCAATGGCTTCCGCTTCGATGCGATCTATACAATCGGCGAGGGAGACGGTCTGATCGTCATGGCCGTCAATGGTTACAGAGGTACGTACTAAGGCACAAACACGTTCTACTGCCCACGCCAAATTAATAGCGGTCGGACGAGTGGCCTTTAATGTATTCGCAAATTCGAAAAAGGCAGTAAATTGTTCGTCCCTATCGCCGTGGGTCGCTGCTTCGCGAGCAGCCAAAACCAAAGCGTATCCGGCAGCAACGCCGATGGCCGGTGCGCCTCGAACACGAAGCATTTTGATGGCCTCCGCCACTTGTCGCCAATCGGTGCAATGTATGTATTCTTCACTGACGGGCAACTTTGTTTGATCCAATAAAATCAAAGCTTGTCCGTTCCATTCAATACTATTCATAACAGGCTGTTCAACTCCTATAAGGTAAATCCGCCGTATTCGGCCAAGCGATGATGACAACTGCAGTCCGCATTGGGATCTAAGCGATTGATAGTTTTAAGAATGAGTGCTTTAAAGCTATCGGATAATTGTTTCATCACTTCCGTTACCTCGTGATGAGTTAACGCTGTTTCGGAAATACCCGCAGCAAAGTTGGTAACCATGGAAATCGTAGCGTAGGCAATTTCAGCTTCCCCTGCCAAAGTAACTTCCGGCACGTTTGTCATACCTACCGTATCGCCACCGAGCATGTGGAACATCTTAATTTCTGCCGGCGTTTCAAAACGCGGGCCTTCGGTGCATACATAGGTGCCACCGTTATGCACGTTCAATCCCAATTCCTTAGCCGCTGCTTCGATGTGACCGCGCAATTCCGGACAGTACGGGTCTGTCACATCAAGATGAACAACGCCCTTCTTTCCACCGTCATAGAAGGTGTTGACCCGCGATTTGGTGAAATCCAAGAACTGATCGGTTAATACAAAATGCCCCGGTTTGAATTCAGGATTTAAGGAGCCTACGGCTGTCGTAGAAATAATCATGGTTACGCCTAATTTTTTAAGGCCCCAAATATTCGCGCGATAATTAATCAAATGCGGCGGAATGGAATGCTTGCTGCCATGGCGTGCCATAAAAATAACCGGCTTGCCATGATAGCTTCCCTGTGTATATGTAATTTCCCCATAGGGAGTCATCAATTGCTTTTCTTCAATCGATTCTAACATGGACGGATCGTATACGCCGGTCCCTCCAATAATGGCAATGATTCCCATACTATCACCTCGAGTTACATAAAATAAAAAAACTCACTACCCTCTTATTATAACAGGCAGTGAGTTTTAATCAAGGCACAGTCGGCATATTGACGACTGTCATTAATTTATTTCATATCAAAGAGCGAGGCTAACTCGTCACGGCTGAAGTGATAGGCATTATTACAATAATGACATACCAGCTCCGTCGTTTCATCCTCTAACAAATCTCGTTTATCCGTATCGGATAATGTCATAAGAACCTGTTCGAATCGCTCGCGACTGCAGGTACATTGAAAACGCACCGGCGCATTATATACTTCTTGCACGGTCAATCCGTCAAGGACGTGTTCCACCAAACCTTCCCCGTCGGGATGTTCGGATAAGTAGGTCGTAATAGGACCTAAGGCATTAATGTTGGCTTCTACCTTAGCCAATGCTTCATCGGTGGCATCCGGCAAGGCTTGTACGAGGAAGCCGCCGGCTACACTGACGGTGTTATCCGTTCCGACTAATACGCCAAGGCTGATGGTAGCCGGAATCTGTTCGGAAATATAGAGATAATATGCCAAGTCCTCAGCGACTTCGCCGCTTTGCAAGGGACTTTGCGATGTGTAATCTTGACGAAGCTTGGTAAAGCGCGTTACCTGTACTTCACCGTTATGACCGACAGCACCGCCTACATCAAGCTTGCCGGCACGCTTTAGCGGAATATCCACGTGCGGATGATCCACATAGCCGCGTACCGTAGCATCGCTGAATGCATCGACATGGACAACGCCCAGCGGTCCGTCCCCTTTTAAGCGAATACTTACATTTTCTTCATTTTTAAAATCACCGGCCATCAGCAAGGCACCGGTCATGGTACGACCTAACGCAGCCGTAGCCACCGGCCACAAATCATGGCGATGACGCGCTTCTTCTACGGTGGCCGTTGTAACAGCTACCGCCATGCGCACGCCTTCGCGTGTCGTATACCGTTTAATATAATCCATATATTACTGTAATTCCTCCAATAAGTTAATCATTTCGATAGCACCCATAGCGCAGTCAAAGCCTTTATTGCCTGCTTTCGTACCGGCGCGTTCGATAGCCTGTTCGATATTTTCCGTCGTCAAGATGCCGAACATAACGGGCACTTCGGTTTCCAAGCTAATATGGGCAATGCCCTTGGACACTTCGTTACATACATAATCATAATGCGAGGTAGCACCGCGAATAACGGCACCTACACAAATTACCGCATCGAACTTACCGCTTTTAGCTGCCTTTTTTGCAATTAACGGAATTTCAAATGCGCCGGGCACCCAAATCGTAGTGATGTCTTCATCCTTCACATCGTGACGAATCAATGCATCTTTGGCACCGGCAATTAATTTACTGGTAATAAATTCGTTAAAACGAGAACCTATGATAGCAAAACGTTTTCCTGTTCCGACTAAATGACCTTCTTTAACCATGGGTATGGCCTCCTTATATTTCTTGCGTGGTGTACACAATATGTAACCTATTATATAGTATAGAGACATATATGTTGTTTCTATATATTTAAAACTAACATGTTCTTCTTATATGTTAGAAACGAATCTGTTGTTCGTATGTTGCGCTGACATACACAGCCGTGTAACGAAGTGATGATGAAGCGATGCGTCGTTAGATTTGATCGAAGAGATGACCCATCTTTTCTTTTTTCGTACGCAAATACGCAGCATTAACACTGTTGGCTTTGACAATAACCGGCACGCGCTTATCCACCTGAATACCCCAATGTTCGAGGTTTTCTTTTTTCGACGGATTATTGGTAAGTAATTTAATACTCTTAATACCGAGGTAGCGAATAATCTGTGCTGCCAGGGAGTATTCACGCATATCTGCAGGGAATCCCAATTCCACATTAGCCTCTACCGTATCAAGGCCTTGTTCCTGCAACGCATAGGCTTTGATTTTATTGGTTAAACCAATGCCGCGTCCTTCTTGACGCATGTATACCACAACACCGCGACCGGCTTTTTCGATAGTGGTCAGTGCATTAGCCAATTGTTCGCCACAATCACATCGTTTGGAACCAAATACATCACCGGTCAAGCATTCGGAATGAACGCGTACTAATACGTCTTCCCCATCTTTCACATCACCTTTGACAATGGCTAAGTGTTCCTTATGGTCCAAGTCGTTTTTGAACACGTAAATATGGAAGTCGCCGTACTTGGTAGGCATATTGGCATCGGCAGCCAATTTAATCAATGGTTCGTGAATTTTGCGATATTCGATTAAATCAGCTACGGAGGCCACCTTTAACCCATGTTTATCGGCAAAGGCCAACAAATCATCAAGGCGAGCCATGGATCCGTCATCCTTAGTGATTTCACAGATAACGGAGGCTTCCTTTAAACCGGCCAGACGGCATAAATCAATAGAGGCTTCCGTATGACCCTGGCGCACCAAGACGCCCCCTTCTTTGTAACGAAGCGGAAATACATGACCGGGACGACGGAAATCTTCCGGACGAGCATTATCGGCAATCAAGGCACGAATCGTCAAGGCGCGTTCGTACGGTGATACACCGGTAGTTGTCGTTACATGGTCTACCGTAACGGTAAAGGCCGTTTCATGATTATCGGTATTTTTTTCTACCATCTGGTCAATACCGAGTCGTTCCAAATCGGCGGCCAACATCGGGGTACATACAATACCGCGGGCTTCTTTTACCATGAAATTAATATTTTCCATAGTAGCGAATTCAGCGGCAATCACCAAATCACCTTCGTTTTCGCGCTTTTCGTCATCTACAATGATAACCGGTTTGCCAACCTTCATATCTTCCAATACTTCTTCAATCGTATTCAGCTTGTGTCCCATATGGATCACTCCTTTTTATATAAATCCGTTCTTTGCCAGTAGTTCGCTGGTAATACCACCGGTCTGTTTGCCTGTTGCCGGTACGGCAGTGTTCTCTGCCGGCGGCAATGTCATAAACTGCCGTATATAGCGGCCGAATATATCGGTTTCAATATTCACCTTTGTGCCCGGCTTAGCATGAGCCAGAATTGTTTCCTTAATCGTGTGCGGAATGATAGAAATCGTAAATTGTGTATCGCTTCGTCCGGCTACGGTTAAGCTGGCGCCGTCAATAGCCACCGATCCTTTATAGACAATGTATTCCATAACTTCCGGGGCCGCCGCGATGGTGAAGACCACTGCGTTGTCCTGTTTCTCTATGGTTCGTATCGTACCGATGCCGTCAACATGTCCGGCTACCACATGTCCGCCGAAGCGTCCGCCTACAGCCATAGCCCGTTCCAGATTGACAGGACTTCCCGGTTTTAAATCGGCCAGTGTTGTCATTCGTACGGATTCAGGCATCACATCTGCCGTAAAGCTATGCGCATCAAAGGTGGTTGCCGTCAGACAGACACCGTTGACCGCAATGGAGCAACCGATTTCTATATCGGATAAAATTTTATGGCCCGAAATTGTAATGCGCAAGGATTGCGCACCGGCAACGATGCGTTCTATGCGACCGGTTTCTTCAATAATCCCTGTGAACATAGCGTCCCTTCCTTTCCGTGTAGTAGGATTCTACGCGCACATTTCCATCTAACAGGCAAGCATCACAAATGGTAAGGGGCACTGCTTCGGCTAAGGTAGAAGCCCCTATGCCTCCGATGGCCGGTATGGCATCGCTTCCACCGATAAGCATGGCTCCCATGTAGGTAATCAGCTTATCGAACAATCGTTGCTCCGTAAATGCGGCAATAACTTGGCTGCCTCCTTCAACGAGTAACGACTGATAGCCTTTTTCGCCAAGCATGTCCAACAAGGCGATTAGGGAAAGCTGTGCTGCGTTAGCCTCCGTCGATTCCGGCGCCGTGTCGTAAGGTAAGGTAACAATTTCGGCACCGGCCTTTTCTAATTCATAGCGATGGGACGGCGGGCAATCGGGCCCGACCGCAATCAGTAAATGACGTTCCTTGTTACTAAACAAGGCAGCATCTATCGGTGTCCGTCCGTGACTGTCCAACACAATAACATCCGGCTGAGCAAACTGCGCCGAGTCCGTTAACCGATGTGTCAAGGTTGGATTATCCGCCAAGACGGTACCGATGCCAACCAAGATGGCGTCGTGATACTGTCGCAAGCGATGTCCGTCAGCCCTGGCAGATTCATTGGTAATCCATTGTGAATCACCGGTGCGTGTAGCAATTTTACCATCCACCGACATGGCCGACTTCAAGGTAACAAAGGGTCGACCCGTCAGCATGTACGTAATGAAAGCATCATTTAATGCTGCGCATTGCGTATCCAGTACACCTACCTCTACCTGAATACCTGCGTCGCGCAGCATAGCAATACCCTTACCGGCTACCAACGGATTAGGATCCACCATGCCGATTACAACGCGACTTACGCCGGAAGCAATTACCCGTTTGGCACAGGGCGGTGTTTTGCCGTAGTGTGCGCAAGACTCTAAGGTTACATACAGCGTGGCGCCTACTGCGTTCTCACCGGCTTCGTCCAGAGCGTATACTTCTGCGTGAGGACCGCCTGCTTTATGATGATAGCCTTGTCCGACGATGACGCCGTGTTTTACCACGATGGCTCCTACCATGGGGTTGGGAGCGGTATGACCTTTAGCTTTTTTTGCTAAGGCTAAGGCAGTCGCCATATACTCTTCATCCGTCATGTTGCTCTCTCCTAACACTATACTAAAAAAGGACTACAGCATAGCCATAGTCCTTAAGATATCTTGAATATTACGGTCGCATCAAAACGACGCAATCAAACCGTGTCTTTTCCCATCCAGACTATACTGTCGGTCTCGGAATTCAACCGAGTCAACCCATCGCAGGGCTTGCGGACTTTACCGCCGGTCAGGAATTGAGGAAACTTCCTCGCACCTTGCCTCAAAGACTATCGTATGCAGTTACTGTTTTGAGAACAGCAAGCAATCATTAAACTAATCATTGCATGCACAAAACATTTTACAATTTGATTATACTAGCAATATACAAAAAAGGCAAATCGGGATTTATCTATTAAAAGCGCTTGCCACGTTCGTAAGCTTCGTTGAATACTTTATAGTTTTCAATGGTACCCAGCTCACGCGCTGCATGCCACAACCAATTCGGATTAGACAAGAGAGGTCGTCCCAAGGCAATAAGATCGGATTGATTGCTACGCAGAATATATTCTGCCAACTCCGGCGAGCCTAAAATACCAACAACGCTAATCGGTATGCCGACTTCGTTTTTGATGCGGCTACCCAACTGTACTTGATAGTCCGGATAGATAGCATCCGGTGCACGATTGATAACACCGCCGGAGGATACATCGATGAGTTCAATACCATCTTCTTTCATCCATTGTGCGATAGTTACAAATTCATCCGTCGTAGTTCCCTCTTCGTCGTATTCGGCTCCGGAAATCCGTGCCCACACCGCACCGGTGAAGACACTTTTCACCGCGCGAATCACTTCGCGGGCAATACGATATCTGTATTCCAAAGAACCGCCATAATTATCGGTGCGTTTATTTACCAGCGGAGTGATAAACTGGTTAAGGTACTTTACTTAATTCTGCCATGATAAAAACTCCTTTTCTTTCATTACCCTATAAGACACAAATCACACACTTTATTTGCTTGTGCATGCAAGTAAATGAGGAAAAAGAAAACTCTACTGCTTGTAGAGTTTCCCGGCCAATCCCTATTACAATAAATCTGCTTCGTAATTAGCCAGTACCTCATTTACTTTTTTTAGTGCTTCTTCTAATACATCCTGACCGACTTGTGTTAGTCGCACTTCAACGCCGCGCTTATCATCGGCGCAGGCAATGCGTTCGATGACGTGACAATTCGTTTCAAAACGCGATAGCAAACGTGAAGTGGCACTCAAGCTAAGGCCAATCCTTTGGCTCAAATCGGACATGCGAAGTTCTTCGCTTTCCGATTTATGCAGAAAGTACAACGCATAGAATTCATTAACACTAATGCCGTGGCTTACTCCCCGTAAGGCTTCTTCCAAAGCTGCAGATATTTCACGCTCTTTATCGCGTAAAGATAACCATTGCTTAATGTAATTACTCACGCAACATACCTCCTTTATTAAATTTGCTTGCACAAACAACTACAATTATAATATCCAAAACTTTCTATCTTGTCAAAACATAAAAAATGTCTCGCCGATAAAAATATCTCGCTGATGAACATATCCTGCCGATAAAAATATTTTGCCGATAAAAATGCCTCGCCGAAGAATATTCCCGGTGTAACAAAATATATTGTTACAAACTCATTCGGAACATCTCCTGCGAGGCTGCGAACAGATTAAATTAATCCGATGCTATGTTGTACTAATAAAGATACGGAAGCAACGGCGAACCAACATACAAAGCCGAGTGCAATTGGCTTTACACCATTTTTCAATAGATGAATAAGATTAGTATTCAAACCGATGGCAACCATAGCCACGATAATGAAGAATTTACCGGCCTGTCCGAGAAAATGTGATACAGACGGAGCCAATATACCGGTGGTGTTAATAATAGAAGCTACTACGAACCAAAGAATAAACCACGGGAAGATTCGGCTAATCTTAAAGTTGCTGTCCCCTGCTCCACCGGCTTTTTTCTTGGACCAAATAACAATACCGGCGATAATCACACAAATCGGTACGATCATAAGCGCACGAGTCAATTTAACGATGGTTGCATAATCACCGGCCGCATTACTGTAGGAATAACCGGCAGCTACTACCGAGGACGTATCATTAATGGCTGTGCCGGCCCACATACCAAAACCGGAATCACTCAGTCCCATCCAATGACCGAGGAATGGGAAGATAAATACGGCCAGTACATTGAATAAAAAGATAGTAGAAATGGAAAAGGCAATGTCCTTATCCTCTGCTTCGATAACCGGGGCTACCGCTGCAATGGCCGATCCGCCGCAAATTGCCGTACCTGCACCGACCAGCGTGGTCATCTTCAAGTCAAGACGAAGGAGACGTCCCACTACCAATGCTACTACGAAGGCGGCCAGTAAAGTAAAAATCATAACGCTGAAGGATGAAGCACCGACGCTGATAACATTGTACAAATTCATTTCAAAGCCCAACAAAATAATCGAATATTGTAATACCTTTTTACCGGAATATTTAATCCCCGGCTCGAATGTGTCCGGCCGTTTAATACCTGCCAGAATCATACCTAACAAAATACCGAATACAGGACCGCCGATAATCGGAAAGGTTTTACCTAACCAATAGGCGGGAATGGCAATAAGTAATGCCAATATCATACCGCGAGCATATTTTCCCATAGACTCCACTCCTTGTACACTAGTTACATAACGAATTTGTTTATTTCTTTTGATGCATCACTGAAAATTACAGGCTCATTGTACCATCTTAGCGAATATACGTAAAATTGTATTGTATGATATAATTAATAGGTAATTACCTATCTTTATTTTTATATACATTTGATTTATCTATAAAATCATAGTCGTTGTATGGGAATAAATCTATACGCTATGAAGAATAAACTAATCATATACGACTAAGGAGATGTCACCTGTTATGACGTTACGCCACTTTACTATATTTTTAGCCGTTTGCGAAGAAATGAATATGACCAAAGCCGCTGCTAAATTGCATATGACACAACCATCGGTCAGTCAGGCTATTCGTGAATTGGAAGACTACTATAATACGCCTTTATTCGAACGGTTGGGACGCAAATTATATCTTAGCGAAAGCGGAAAACGACTGCAGCCGTATGTCAGTCAAATACTCACCTTAAATCGATTTATTGATTCTATGATGCATGGTCATAATGAAAACTTCCCCATTCGCTTGGGTGCCAGTTTAACCATCGGTGAAACCTTACTGGTACAGGTAATGAAAGATATTACTAGGTTGGCTCCGCAGCAGGAAATCGTTTCGGAAATACATAATACGGACGAACTGCAGGCGATGTTGTTAAATGATACATTAGACATTGCCTTGATTGAAGGACAAATCACAGCCCCTACCCTAGTGGCAGATCCCTTTATGATTGATGAATTGATATTGGTGGTTCCCCGTGCATGGCAATCGATGGTGCCATCGACAATTACAACGGAAGAGCTTCCTTCCATTAAATTATTTCTCCGCGAAGAAGGCAGCGGTACCCGGAGCTTGTTCGAAGGTTTGATTAAAGAACGTCACATTCCTTTGCAAATCGTTGGCAACTATAACAACACAGCGTCACTCAAGCAAGCCGTCATTGCCGGTTTCGGCGGTACGGTTATATCTCGCCGTTTGGTTACCGAAGAGTTACAAGCGGGATTGATGACACACATCCCTATTACCGATTTATCACTGCAGCGTTTATTCAGCATTGTGTATCATAAAGATAAGTATATCAATAAAAGTTTGCAACGAGTGATTGACGTAGCCCATGCCTTAATTAATAAATAAACATGTAATGAAGCTTTCTTATTCCATTGTATTGCAACATCTATTGCAATTACATCTATTTTAATTACATATAATAGTAATTTAGATCTTATAATAGGTAAACAATACCTGTATTCGAGTAATAAAAAGAAGCGTAGACAAAATTTCGTCTACGCTTCTTTTGTTGTCATCAACTATTCCACATATACGTGTGATAGGCTGTTGACATGCAATTATACGTGTACTATTTTATTTACGTTTTGCCGTGGAGCAACGATCCAATAAGTAAGCGATGCTTACGAACGGAATGCCACCGTTTTCCCCTAAGCCGATTTCGCAGGTAGAGCTGGAGCTTACACCCAAGGTGCAACCGTATTCTTTTACTTCCGCTGCTAAATCCTTAGTAGCACATTTATTTAATTCCGGCGTAAAGAACCCTTTCTGTCCGGCGAAGCCATCGCAAGCAAAGCTCTTGATGTTGAATACTTTGTCCGTGCAAGCGCGTGCCAACAATTCAATGTATTTCTGTTTGCCGAGAACCTTAACCTTACACTGTTTATGAACCAACACAGATTCATTGCATTTAGTAACTTCCAAATCAGGTAAAATACTGTACAAGAATTCGGAAATATCGAGAATCTGTAAGCCTTTTATGTGTTTGAACGCATGATTGAAGCAAGCGGAGTGATCGATAACGATTGGATAAATACCGCCTTCGCTGGCTTTTGTCAAAGCTGCCGTCAAATCTGCCAATGCCTGACGATCGATATCTTCGTAATTTTCAAAGCTCAAGCCACAGCAGAGATTTTCAATGTGCGGCGGATAAATTACATTGTAGCCTGCTTTTTCGCAAAGACTTTCAAATACCTGCTGTAAGCTGCGGGTATCGTCATAACCCTGGTTCTGGCGGAACGCACGGTTAGCGCATGTGCTGAAGTATACTACATTCTTATGGAAGTCAGGACGACGTTTATTGCGTAATTTATAAGTGTTTGCTTTCGGCATTGTCGTCGGCATGTACGGAGTTAAGCCGGTGAAGTCATGCGCATCTTCACTAATCTTAGCTAACAATGTCTTCGTAGCAATCTTACCGGCTACACCACCTAAGGTTACGCCAACACGAGCTGCATTGATGGTAGCGTTGAAGTTGTTGTAGATGGCATGAGCCAAGCTGGCTCCTTTCGCATTGATTTTACGCATGGACAACGCGATTTGTGCCGTATCGATGCCCAACGGGCAAAGTTGGCTACACATGGAACAAGCTGCACAAGTATCAACACCGTAATATTCGTAGCCTTTACGCAATTCTTCTGCCATTTCCGTGTTGCCATCTTTTAAGAGGCGTTGTTCTTCACGAAGTAAAGAAATGCGTTGACGCGGTGTCAAGGTAAGATTACGGCTCGGGCAATTCTTTTCGCAGAAGCCGCATTCCATACACATATTGAAGAGCGGATCGATATCGCTCATGGCTTTTAAATTCTTTTTATAAATGTCCGGATCATCTGTAATCATTACGTCAGGATTCAACAAACCGGACGGGTCGAAGATGTCTTTAATCTTGCGATTTACCGCATAGGCCTTCTTGCCCCATTCCATTTCAACGAACGGTGCAACCATACGGCCCGTACCGTGTTCGGCCTTAACGGAACCTTCAACAGCGGATACGCGTTCAGCCATTTCTTTGACAAGACCGGTGAAGTTATCCATTTCCGTTTTATCGTTAAAGTTAGGTGTAATGATGAAATGAACATTACCGCTCAAAGCATGACCGAAGATGATACCGCTATCTACAAAACCGTATTTATGGAACAATTCGGTAATCATTTCGATACCGGATGTGAAGTCTTCAATCTTGAAGCATACGTCTTCCGTAATTACCGTGGTACCCGGTTTGCGCAGGCCTGCCGCAATCGGTAACAAGCCTTTACGGATAACCCACCATTTGTCATATTCCGCAGCATCCTTGGAGTACAAGCTTGGAATAACGGTCGGAATATCTTTTAAGGTTTCCTGAATGTACGCTAAGTTCTTATCCAAGGTAGCTTCATCATTGCTTTCGGACTGGAACAAAATGCAGCTGGTGCCTTCCGGAATGCCGCGAACAAAATCAGGTACTTCGTCAAGCTGCTGAACACTCTTCAAGCTGAGGTAGTCCATCATTTCTGCTGCTACAACAACATCGCGGGACATACCTGCCAAAGCAACAACGGCTTTCGATGCATCTGTCAATTTGCCGAAGAACAACAAACCACAGCCCTTGTATTTAGCATCATCCACGCAGTTATACGTAACTTCGCTGACGAAGCCCAACGTACCTTCACTACCTACAAAGAGGTGATTGATGATATCTACGATATCTTCAAAATCTACCAAGGAGTTAAGGCTGTAACCGGTGGTGTTTTTAATTTTGAATTTACGATTGATGAGGTCAACCAATTCGCTATCGGCCATAATATCCTTGCGCAAGGATACTAGCTGATCTACCAAGTTTTTCTTTTCTGTTAAGAAACGTTCTACACTGGCACGATCGGATGTATCGAGGATAGTACCGTCAGCCAATACAACGCGAATGGAACGAATGGTTTTATACGAGTTCTGTGCCGTACCGCAGCACATACCACTAGAGTTATTGTTTACAATCCCCCCAACAAGAGCCGTCGTAATCGTTGCCGGGTCAGGACCGATTTTTTTACCGTACGGTGCTAATTTTTCGTTAGCATCGGAACCGATGACACCGCAAGACAAGCGAATGGCATTGCCGTTTTCCAATACATGTGCATATTTAAAACCGTCATTAGCCACGATCAATACATCTTCACTGGATGCCTGACCGGACAAGGAACTGCCGGCAGCGCGGAAGGTTACCGGTGTACCGCAACGGTTAGCCAATAAAACCAATTCCACTACTTCTGCTTCGTTATTTGGTTTTACAACCACTTTCGGTAAGTAGCTGTAGCAGGATGCATCAATACCGTAGGCATAACGACGTAAATAATCTGTAAATACTCTATTAGGGCAAATCTTTTTCGCCTCTTCAGCGAAGGTGTCATAATCCCTTGTTAGCATAGAACCCATGTTAGGACCTCCTAATACTTAAACGCATATTATATGCGGACATACACTTTATTAAAAGGATACCATATATCAAGCTACAATGTAAATCTAGCAATACATGTATACAAAATTAGTATAATCGTTAGTTTCTTATCTCAATAGCGTATACCATTTATAACTTTATATAGTTCTATAATAATTATTGTTAAGTAGGGAGTCCATCATGTATAATAGATTCGATAGATGTTAGCGACACATACTATACCTAGTACAAATAGAAAGAAGGTGACATTGTGCCAGATTCGTTAGGCCATCATTTACTTATTGACCTATATGCTTGTTTGGAGGATGCTTTGTCATCCCCTGTTATTATTCAAGAAAGTGTAACAAATGCATTGGAAGCAGCTAATCAGGAAATTGATGAAATAAGTTGCCAGGTGCTGGATGATGAAGTTGTATTATTAGCGGTTTCGCCGCATTGTCATGTGGCTGTTCATGCGTACCCGCATATGGGATATGCCGCGGTAGATATTTATGCCTTTGCTATTGATGTACGCTCTGCCCTTCTCATGAAGGAGTTAAAGCAAGCCTTCGGCGCAGAACGTGTTAAGGCCACCAGTGTACAACGCGGTGATTTTGGTTCCGAACGCGATATGAAGCCCCGCAAACGAACCTCTCTTTCCCCAATGGCACGCGTGACGCGTACTCGTACCAGTCTTAAAAAGACGGGCACCAAATTAAAAACGACGGGAGCTAAGGTATTCCGTGTAATTGCTAAAAAAAATAAATAAGACACTTTGAACTGAACCCCTTTCGTTAGACAAAATCTAACGAAAGGGGTTTTGTTATGTCAAGAAAAAGAAAAAGGACAGACACCAGTACAGTTATCTGTAGTAGTGCCTGTCTTTTTATAGTATCTCTTTCTATGTTATGTCTTCCTATATTATGTTCTTTGACATTGTGATACAGTAGTAAGCCCTACCTTCGAAGGGATTATAGTGAAGGATTACAACAAGGTGTCCACTGCGATATTCAATACTACATCGGACGGTGTATCACATATATAATCGGCACCGGCAGCTTCCAATTCTTCACGGCTGCCGTATCCATAGGCAACCCCAACTGCTTTACAGCCTAATTCTTTAGCGGCTACCATGTCATATTTACGATCGCCTACCATGTACCAACCGGTAATACGTTTCTTCGTGCCGTCATCGGAAAAATCCTTCATGGCTCGTACGGCTTCTGCCAAAATTTGCGGCTTATGTACAATGCCCTTTGCCTGATCGGCGCCTTTAATCACTTCAAAATATTTGGTAAGACCGAAATGCTCCAATACCTGTTCTGCCAAATGCTGCGGTTTTGCCGTAGCCACTGCTACATACGTATTGGTTTGACGCAAGGTTACCAACATGCGTTCCACATCTTCATATACTTTATTTTCAAATTTACCGATGGTATCGTATCGTTCTTTGAAGTAGCCGTACATTTCCTCTGCTTCTGCCAAAGTCATGCCGCACTGCTCCTGCATAGAATCAATAATCGGCGGTCCGATAAATAAGCGAAGCGTATCTGCATCCGGCGTGGGAATCCCCTTCTTTTCAAATGCGTACTCCAAGGATTTATAAATACCTTCGGCGGAATCAGTCAACGTACCGTCAAGATCAAATAATACACAAATCATATAGTTATCCTTTCCTCTTACAAACTACGTCTTTATATGCTAAAATAGATACACCTATATTATATAGGAAAAAGTTTAGGAAGAACAAGTTATCAGGTGATATCGCTGTACATAAGGAGGTTATCATGGAGTTTGAAGAAAATAAAGTCCCTGATTCGATTTTAGATAAATACACTAAGGTTTGTACTTGTCGCAGCATTAGCCGCAAAACAATCAAAGAAGCTATTGCCGACGGCTGTGATACAATTCCCAAAATAAGAGAACGTACGGGTGCCGGTACCGGCTCATGCGGTGGAAAGAATTGCGGTGTGCGTATCGTTAAACTATTGCAGGACATGGGTAAGCTTCCCAAGCCTGCCTCTAAATAACTGTAATACAAAGCCCCTGCGGTTGCTTTTTATAAACAACTGTAGGGGCTTTTCTTATTGTTATATCTGTATACGTACTACTGGTATCGATATCAGTGCTGTTCTTTTTTCAATGCTTCCTTCAGTGTATGCCAAGCCAATACAGCACATTTAACACGGGCCGGCATATTGGAAATATTTTTTAATGCAATAGCATCTTCCAATTCTTCCAGCTCATCATCATCGGTAACTTCCTTTTTGATCATACCGAGGAAGAGCTCTACCAAGCGCATAGCCTCTTCCAATGATTTACCTTGAATGATATCAATCATCATGGAAGCGGATGCTTGGCTGATTGCACAACCGGAACCGGTATACGCTGCATCCTTTACAATGCCATCTTCTACATTAATCTGTAGAGTCAAATCGTCACCGCAGCTCGGATTGTGTCCGTGTTCGGATGTTGTAAATTCCGCTAACTCACGTTTATTTCGTTTATCCTGATTATGCTCCAAAATCAATTCTGTATACAGCTGATCCATTTCCATGTCGAACGATTCCTCCTTAGTCTTTAAAACCCATTGTCGGGCGTACCTTCTTCAAGGCTTCCAAGAAGGCATCTAAATCTTCCTTGCGAGTGTAAATATACATGCTCAGTCGGCTCGATGCAGGGACTTTGTAATACGCCCCCAACGGCTGCGCACAATGATGACCGGAGCGGACACAAACACCGTAGCTATCCATGATAGTAGCTACATCGTGCGGATGTACATCATCAACGGTAAAGGCCACTACACCATGCTTTTCTGCCGGATCGGCAGAGCCTAACAAATGAATATGCGGAATAGCTGTCATCTTAGGCAACAAATATTCTACTAATTCATGTTCATACGCCTGAATTTCATCTATGCCATAGCTTTCCAAATATTCAATAGCGGCCTTGAGCATAACAGCGCCGTGAGCATTTGGTGTACCGGCTTCGAATTTATACGGTACTTCGTTATACGTAGTAGATTGTTCCTGTACATATTCGATCATATCACCGCCTAAAAGGAACGGAGGCATGTCTTCCAACAAGTGACGCTTGCCGTACATAACTCCAATGCCTTGAGAGGCACACATTTTATGACCGGAGAACACAAAGAAATCACAATCTAATGCTTGCACATCAATTTTCTTATGCGGTGTTGATTGTGCTCCGTCAAGCACTACTACGGCACCTACTTCATGGGCCCGGCGGATTAATTCATCCACCGGGAATTCCATGCCGAGTACATTGCTTACATGGGCAAATGCTACAATCTTAGTAGTTGCATCAATTTTATCCATTTCACCGGGCAATAAATGACCCGTTTCATCCAGATACATATACTCCAAGGTAGCGCCGGTGCGTTCAGCCACACGCTGCCAAGTTACCAGGTTAGCATGATGTTCTGCAATGGTAATGACAATCTTGTCACCCTTTTTCACATGATTCATGCCATAACTGAAAGCAATTAAATTTAAGCTTTCCGTTGTATTTCGCGTGAATACAATTTCTTCGCGTTGTTTTGCATTGATGAAGCGTTGTACGGTATCTCGAGTGCTTTCATAGGCCTCGGAAGCCTCTACTGCCAATATATGTGCCCCTCGATGCGGATTACCGTTATGCTTTTTCAAATGGGTTTCTAACGCATCTATAACAGCCTGCGGAATTTGCGTTGTCGCACCGCTGTCCAAATATACGAGGCGATGGCCGTTATGCGTCTGATTTAAAATTGGAAAGTCCTTATAGGCCTCTGCAATCGATTTCATAGTACACCTTCTTTATAACTGTTAAATTTTTGCTCGAACAGCAGCCAACGCCGCTTCTTCGATGTCTTCGTTGCCAATGCGATCGATAATCGGACGCAACATAGATTCTACGATGATATGTTTAGCTTCGGATTCGCTAAATCCGCGACTCATCAAATAGAATAACTTCGTCTGATCGAGCTGACCAGCGCTGGCAGCATGATTGCCTACTACATTGTCTTCTTTACAGAGCAATAACGGTAACGATACGGATTTAACTTCCGGATCGAGTAACAAGCATGTATCTTCTTCGGCACCTTCGGAAGCTACACTGCCGCGGATAAAATCAAGAGTGCCGCGGAAGGCTTTCTTCGATTTACCGCTAAGTGCACCTAAGGTGTGAATGTCGCTGACTGTCTTCTTACCGATGTGCGACATAAGCATGGAAATATCAAAACGTTGCTCTTTTTCGCCGAGATATGCTAAATCATGTACTAATTCAGCGCGTTCACCGATGAGGTCTTCGTCATAGTAAAGAATATTTTCCTTACCACCCAATTCAACGTTAATATATTCTACTTTGCTGTCATCCTCGAATTTAGTGTAGCGATGTTCAATCTGCTGCACCCCTTCACCTAACAGCTGTACCTTCTTAACCGTTACGTTAGCCTGTTTCTTCGCCAATACTTCTGTTAACAAGGTTACATTACCGCTTTCGGCACGACCCTTTAAATGATATAACAATTCAAGTGTCGCATTTTCACCGACAGTGGCAAAAATTCTTGTTTTTTCATTTACCGTATCGGCATCGGCATCAATAACAACTTCCACTTTTTCATAAGCTCCGTCCGGCACCGTTACCGCAAAGCCTGCTGTATAATGTGCAGTTACGGCTTCCAACGATCCCTTGTTAGCACCCAAAAAGCTTTCCTTTAATAATTCGCGTTTACCGAGCGGTGCTACAATTCCCTCTTCCGAGAAAACAGTAACCATTGCCGGATGTTGCCCTTCTTCAATCTGGCTTTCCGTATAATTTACCTTTAGCCACCGGAAAGTCGGTCTGGGCAATTCATTAAATATTGCACGTTTTTCCATCAGTACCTCCTAACCGATAGAGCCTTCCAGCTCTAAGGTAATCAAATTATTCATTTCAACAGCGTATTCCAACGGAAGTTCCTTGGAAATCGGTTCAACAAAGCCGCGTACTAACATGGCACGCGCTTCCTCTTCGCTGATACCACGTGTCATGAGGTAGAAAATGGCTTCATCGGAAATACGGCCAATCTTCGCTTCATGACCAAGATCAACATTATCGTTTTCAACGGTAATGGATGGAATGGTATCGGATTGAGAAATATCGTCAAGCATCAAAGACTCGCAAGATACGGTTGCCTTGGAATGTTCTGCCTTCTTGCCGATGTTAAGAACACCGCGATAAATAGCAGCACCACCGCTCTTGGAAATAGATTTGGAGTTAACATTACTTGTTGTGTACGGTGCTGCATGAACAACTTTAGATCCCGTATCCAAGTACTGACCTTCACCGGCAAAGGTAACACCGGTAAATTCACAATGAGCGCCTTCACCGCTGAGGATACTCATCGGATACAAACAAGATACTTTGGAACCGAAGGAGCCGCTAACCCATTCGATTGTACCGTGCTTGCCAACAACACAGCGTTTCGTATTCAAGTTATACATGTTCTTAGACCAGTTTTCGATGGTAGAATAACGCAATGTTGCATTGTCCTTTACAAACAATTCAACGCAACCGGCATGAAGGTTAGCTACGTTATATTTCGGTGCGGAGCATCCTTCGATGAAGTGTGCCTTCGCCCCTTCTTCTACAATAATCAATGTATGTTCGAACTGACCGGCCCCCGGTGCGTTCAAACGGAAATACGATTGCAACGGAATATCAACCTGAACACCGGCCGGAACATATACAAAGGACCCACCGGACCATACGGCACCGTGCAAAGCAGCAAACTTGTGATCTGTAGGCGGTACCAATGTCATGAAATACTTACGAACAATGTCTTCGTAGTCATGAAGCGCTGTTTCGATATCGGTATACACAACACCTTGTTTTACCAAATCTTCCTGAATACTGTGATAGACTACTTCGGAGTCATACTGCGCGCCTACACCGGCCAAGGATGTTTTTTCCGCTTCCGGAATACCCAAGCGATCGAAGGTGCTCTTAATATCTTCCGGCACTTCGTTCCAATCGCCTTTCATATCTACCTTCGGTTTGACGTAGGTTACAATATTTGACATATCTAAACCGCTAATATCAGGAATCCAATTAGGGATATCCATTTCGTTATAAATTTTAAGAGATTTTAAACGGAAGTCCAACATCCATTCCGGTTCGTTTTTATTTTCCCAGATTTCACGAATGATATCTTCCGTCAGACCGGCATCGGATTTATAGGAATATTCGAAATCATTTCGAATATCATAGACGCCACGGTCCATATCCTCCACATATGTTTTCTTTCTTGTTTCCATGAATGCCTCCTAGACTAAAGCCTTGTAAGCGTCATAGCCCTGTTTTTCGATTTCTGCTACCAACGAAGCGTCGCCGGTTTTTACAATGCGACCGTTAATTAAAATGTGTACGAAATCAGGTTTTAATTTCTGTAAAATCGAATTGTGGTGTGTAATGATCAACACTGCATTATTTTCGTTATGGAAACGACTTACACCTTCCGATACGATACGAACAGCGTCAACGTCCAAACCGGAGTCTGTTTCATCGAGCATAGCTAATTTAGGATTCAAAATGGACATCTGCAAGATTTCATTCTTTTTGCGTTCGCCACCGCTGAAGCCGTCATTTACATAGCGTTGTGCATAGGAGCTGTCAAAGCTGAGTTCATCCATTTTGGACTTCAATTCTTTTTTGAAAGCCAATGCACGTTGCTGTTCACCGGTAATCGTGGTTTTAGCAGTACGGATAAAGTTTTCCACCGTAATGCCAGGAATAGAAATTGGACTCTGGAAAGACATAAAAATACCTGCTTTGGCACGATCGTTAACGGCATCTTCCGTAATGTCTTTACCATCGAAGATAATTTTACCTTCCGTTACCGTATAGGCCGGATTCCCCATGATAGCATTAGCCAAGGTGGATTTGCCGGCACCGTTGGTACCCATTACCACATGAATTTCCCCTGTATTTATTGTTAAGTCAATCCCCTTGAGGATTTCTTTCTCCTCTACCGCTACGTGTAGATTTTCCACTCTAAGTAGCTCTGCCACAATACGTCACTCCTTCGTTTAGTTATATATTTGATATCGATTATGGTATAAAATCAGAATATAAAAAGCGGTACTCCACCAAAGTGGAATACCGCATAATATCTAGTAAAATCTTAGTACCACTTTGGTAAGTAATCATAAAGATGTTTATATCCATTTCCTATTATACAATCTAAATGATGACTCTGCAAGCTAATTTCTACTATTT